>Ga0153940_1000308_pt1 | contig 27794 bp, 25 predicted proteins | sample TSNJ024MetaG_FD_104736 | JGI IMG/M metagenome (GOLD analysis project Ga0153940, IMG submission 104736) | Attine ant fungus gardens microbial communities from New Jersey, USA - TSNJ024 MetaG | ecosystem: Host-associated > Fungi > Mycelium > Unclassified | place: USA: New Jersey, Brendan T. Byrne...
ATCATATCTTATAAATAGTAGTATATTTTATAAAGGTACTGGTTTTCAATGATTTACACAAATAAAAAGCACGATATATTATTGATAATCAAATTATTAACTAAAAGTTTAACGAACTATTGTGATAGTAACGGCAATAAAATTGTCAACGCCAACGGAACATATAAAGCTACTGATGGTAATGTACCTTTAGGCAGTGCTTACCCCAAAACCTTGTGGGGTATAACAAATAGTTTCCGATACAAAGACTTGACATTAAGTGTGCTATTTGATGCCCAATTTGGCGGAAAATATTTTTCTACATCTAATATGTGGGGAATTTATTCAGGTATGCTTGAGGAAACTGCCGGATCGAATGAATTAGGCAATCCTAAGCGTGACCCTGTTGCTAATGGAGGAGGTATATTACTCCCAGGTGTAAATGAAGATGGCACACCTAACACCACTCGTATTTCTGCAACCCGTTGGGCTTCGTCCATATATAGCGGCCCGGCTGCGCAAAATGTTTTCAAAAGTGATTACATCAAACTAAGAGAGATAACTATCGGATACAATATTCCCTTAAGATCTACTAAATATATCAAGAATCTTAAAGTTTCTGCTTACGGCCGCAATCTGGCTATGTTTGGATTGGACAATAAAAGCTTTGACCCTGAGATGGCTACAACAAGTTCCGGAAACATACAGGGCGTTGAAGGAGGAGCTTTGCCTTCTACCGCCAACTTTGGACTTAATGTAGGATTCCAGTTCTAACATCCGATAGTTTGAATAACAATTTAATTAAGAAATAAGATGAAAAAATCAGTAATAAAAGGTTTATTGTTAGGAGCTATTCTCATGTCGGTTACATCATGTAAAGATTTAGAAGAAATAAATATTGACCCTAATAACCCTACAGAAGTTTCGACCCCGGCCATATTGTTGGGAGCGGAGAAGAAAACAATGGATTACCTATATGATACTTGGTTTAGCGGTCGGCAAAGTCTGCTTTATGCTCAATATTGGGCACAACGGAACTACACAGAAGAAGATCGCTATCAGATACGGGAAAGCGTAAATAATAGTTATTTCAATCAGTTTTATGTAACAGCTGGAAATCTTGTTAAAATAGAGCAATTAAATACAGATGAAGCAACTAAAGCCACGATGTCTGCTTATGGAAACAATAATAATCAGATTGCTGTTGCAAAAATATTCAAAGTTTGGCTGATACAAACCATGGCCGATACATGGGGAGCAATACCCTATAGTGAATCTTTTAAATTAGATGAAGGTATATATTATCCAAAATATGATGATTTGAATACATTGTATAATTCCTTAATTTCGGAGTTGGACAATGCGATCTCATTAATTAATGTTAATGAAACAGCATTTACTACAGGAGATAATATATACAGTGGTGATGCTGCCAAATGGAAGAAATTCGGTAATTCACTAAAATGTCGTTTAGCTATTCGTATCTCAAAAGTTGATGGTAATTGGAAAAACTATATAGAAGAAGCTATTGCTTCAGGAGTATTTGATAGTAATGCAGACAATGCTTTGTTTACATATTCCACATCTGCTCCAAATCAATGCTATTTTTATAAAGGCTTTTTCGATGATGCCAGAAATGACTTTTCCGTATCCAAGCCATTGGTCGATTTATTACAAGGACAGGCTGATGTGTTGAATGAAAAAAGCCACCCATGGCCAAATGTAGTCGATCCGCGTTTACAAATATATGCAAACAGTAACAGTGAAGGCAATTATATTGGTATTCCTTATGGTGTAGCTAGTGAAGATTTATCAAGAATTACCCCTGGTATATCACAAACTCCTGATTTTATGGCAGGAAGACCTTTAGTAGTACAAGCGAATTTTGCTGTACCGCTGATGACATATCCGGAAATTTGTTTCATCTTGTCAGAATATAAAGGCTTTGCTGTAGACGAATATAAAAAAGGAGTACAAGCTTCTCTGGAATATTGGAACAGCCAAAGTGCCCGCGTTATGAGTAGCGCACCAATAACCAATGATGCTATTACGGCTTATGTAAATGCTGTAAGTAATACTGTAAATGCTGAAACATTAGCAACACAAAAGTACATACATTTGTATATGAACGGAACAGAAGCTTGGGCGGAATATCGCCGTACCGGATACCCTAACTGTTTGTTAAAACCGGGAGAGAAATCTACAGTTGCAAATATCATTGATGATAAAGGAAATGTTACAGGTACTGAAATCCTAATTTTCGAAGCTTTGTCCGATACCAAAGGAGATCTTCCTGCGCGTGTAAAATATCCGACAAACGAAAGTACGCTGAACTCTAAAGGATTTAACGATGCCGTAGCTAAACTTAGTGATGGGACAAATAACTATTACAGCAAGATGTTTTGGGATGTAAGAACAACTGCAATCCCTCATCCAGCAAACAAATAAAAAAAACATCCTAAAAATTGTAAAGCCCGGAGTTCTTATTGCCCCGGGCTTTATACTAAAAGGGGGAATTATGTCCGTTATCCCTCAACTTCAAAAGAACGGGCATCATACAAACACTATAATGCAGTGATGTATCAATCTTGGAAGAGACTGACAGCTTATCTCAAGCCAGTCTCTTTCCTTTTTTATTCTCTTTTTATCCAGCATTTATGCGCTATATTTAAATGCCTTTAGATATAATCCGCTTTTCGGAAGCAAGCATCCTTGACATTCCTACTGACTCCATCAATCAGACGGAAGCTGTATTTTTAGAATCGGTTATACCGTATACTTCATCCACTCCGGAGATTGTGAAAGCATAATTGATAAGCGAAGTCAAAACTTCCTTTGCAAAACCCCAGGTTTGAGATTCGGGTAAAATCGTGTAACTCTTTATTCATACTTGAATCCTAGATTTCTCAAGATATCTCTTTCATTTCCCGAAGCATTTATAACCGTATAGGCAAAGTATTCGCGTCGCAGCGGATATCCATTTCTCAATTCTTTAAAAGTATCGGGAAAAGCCTTTAACGGGGTGAAATCATCTAATGGATTATAAGTATCCAGTATTGCTTCATAAATCCGATTCTCACTTTTAGAGTATCGGTTCATATCTATTACAGGACTTACAGGTACCGGCTCTTTAACCAACGAAACAGGTTGTTTATCCAATCCGTAAAAATCGGCAATCGACTCCAGCGACATACGCGTCGCGTTCGCTTTGCCGTCGGCAGAATAACCTGCTATATGGGGGGTGGCTATATCTACCAGATCGAGATATTCCAGATCGATCCGGGGTTCGTTTTCCCAACAGTCTATAATGGCACCCGATATCTTATTCTCCTTTATTGCATCCTTTATTGCTGAAGTATCTATTATCCCTCCACGTGCCGAATTGATTATTACAGGCTTCCTCCTCAATAGGGAGAAGAATTCCTTATCTGCCAGATGATAAGTTTTATATTTACCTTCTTTTATCAGAGGTGTATGGAACGTAATTATATCCGCCTCATTCATTATCGCTTGCAGGTTGACAAAATCGCTGTTTTTTTCCTGATCCTGTCTTGGAGGGTCATTCAGCAGAACTTTCATCCCTAATATTTCACAGGCTTTTGCGACCTTCTTCCCTACATTACCTACCCCGACAATGCCTATTGTTTTATCTCTTAAGTCAAAACCTTTTTTCCGGGCAATTGTAATAAGGGAAGACACCACATACTGCATCACTGAACTGGAATTACACCCGGGAGCATTTTTCCATATAATACCATGCGCATCACAATACGCTGTATCTATATGGTCATAACCGATAGTAGCGGAGCAAATCAGCTTTACATTACTATCTTTCAATATGCTTTCGCCAAAATGGGTCACTGTACGGACAATCAATGTGTCCGCATCTTTTATCGTATCTTGTGTAAACGCAGATCCATCAAGATAAATTACATCTCCAAAATGCTCAACGATTCCTTTCAGATACGGTATATTTTTATCAGCTATGATTTTCATTTGTTAATTTATGAAACATATTTTCTATCGAGTCTATTTCCGCTATTTCGTGGTCTGCAATTAATTTCCCTTTATCCAATAAGATAAATTTGGAACAGATATCTTTTACTTCATGCAGAATATGTGTAGAAAATAGCACCACCTTATTTATAGATAAATTTATAAGCAGATTATTCAGACTTTCGCGTTGATTAGGATCTAGTCCGCTGGTTGCCTCGTCCAGAATCAGGAATAATGGGTCGTTAACCAAAGCCTGCGCAATTCCTACCCGTTGCCTGTTCCCTTTCGACAAGTCCTTTATTTTCTTCTTGTACTCCTTTTGCAGGCCTGTTTGTTCTATCACTTCCGATATACGCTCTTTACCTGTATCGTATATTCCGGCCACATAACTGATGTATTCCTTTACATACATATCTTCATACAAAGGGTTATCTTCGGAAAGATAGCCTGTTCGCCGCTTTATCTCCAAAGCATTCTCAAAAAGGTCTTTCCCGAAAAAGCTTATCTGACCGCTATCCGGCCGGATGATTCCGGACAGAATTTTCATCAGGGTAGACTTCCCGGCTCCGTTAACACCCAGTAGTCCGATTATTTCCCCTTTATTCATAGAGAAACTGATATCCGACAATGCTGGCTGATCGCCATAACTCTTCGATATATGTTCTATCTGTATCAAATACTTCTGTTTTAATATTAAGGGTATAAAAATAACAAATCTCCCTGACATTAATCAGGGAGATCCGCTTTATTAGTATTTTAAATCTATTATGATCTTGATCTCAGTTCTTTATCAAGTGTATAGATGCCGAATCCGTTATCTTTGATCATTTTCAGAGCATCGATATATCCCTGTGCTGTAGATTCTTCTTCTACCTGCTCGTTTACAAACCATTGCAGCATGCTTTCTGTAGCATAGTCCTTTTCTTCCCGGGCTATAGTAACCAGATTGTTAATCATGGCGGTTACTTTCTGCTCATGTACCAGAGTATCTTCAAAGGCTGCCAACGGAGATTGCCATGACTGAGCAACTTTTGCTATTGGTTTTAAGTCCACTTTACCACCTCTTTCAATCACATAATTGAAGAGTTTCATTGCATGCTCCTGCTCTTCGTCAAACTGGTTTTTAAACCAATGGGCGAAACCGGGCTTACCATCTGCTGCAAAATGGGCAGACATAGATAGATAAAGGTAAGCAGACCAGAATTCTGCATTTATTTGCGCATTTAATGCGGCTTCTAATTTTTTACTTAACATAATAATGATATTTTTGATGATAGTTATTGTTCTGAACAATTTAGATACAATATTACAAATATAATATTAACTCATCAAAAAATATAGATATTTGTTAACAGGATATTGATAATAACTATAAAGTTTGCAGCCTCAAATACTATAATAACTATAGATAAATTTATTTCAAAAAAATATTAAAAACAATCGACAATGTTTATCGTTTAATTAAATGTATTATCCAAGAGTTAAAAACTTATCGGTAAATACATTTATCTTTGTACGCATTTATACAAAACTGAACTGAGCCAATAGAATATAAATGAAGAAATACTGGCAAATACTAAAGAAATACTCGCTCAGCCTTGTTATCAGCCCTTTTCTTGTACTGATAACGGTAATGAGCGAAACCATACAGCCTTTATATATGGCTGAGATAATCGACAATGGTGTAATGCCAAAGGATTTATCGGTAATAACCGGTGTCGGCATCAAGATGGTGGTAGTGTCTCTGGTAGGATTGATAGTCAGCATCATTAACGTATATGTATCGTCCCGTGCATCCATCGGATTTGGTACGGACCTGAGGTCGGGCCTTTTCAACAAAATACAGCAGCTTTCATTTACCGAAATAGACCGTTTCAATTCGGCATCATTAATCACCCGCCTTACCAACGATATTTCACGTATCCAGCAGGTAATACTGATGGGAATGCGGCTGATGCTGCGCTCTCCGCTGATGCTTGTAATGGCTATATTCTTTGTAATCAAGATCAATACCGATTTAGCCTTGATACTTATCGGAGCAGTGCCTGTTCTGGGTATCAGCGTATTTCTTATTCTCCGTAAAGGTTTTCCGTTGTTTATGAAGGTACAGCAAAAAGTCGATAACCTGAATGCCGTAGTAAGGGAAAACCTGATTAATATCCGTGTGGTGAAATCTTTTGTCAGAGAAGATTTTGAAGCTAAAAAGTTTACCCGTAGCAGCGAAGACCTGCGGGATATGGTTATCAGGGCATCTAATATCGTTGTTACGATGTTCCCTGTCATGCAACTGATAATGAATGTATCTACCATCGTCATCCTTTGGGTAGGCGGGGGAAAGGTTATATCCGGCGAACTGAAAGTGGGAGAACTGATCTCATTCGTGAATTATCTGGTGCAAATATTGATGGCTCTGATGCTGCTTTCGATGGTAATAATGGGTATCGCCCGTGCATCAGCCTCATCGCAACGCATACTTGAGGTGCTGAATACCGACCCGTCACTATCCGATACAGAAACAGGCTTACTCAATAAACACAAGGTCACTAAGGGAGAAATCACATTCCGCAATGTCTATTTCCGTTACAACGGGGGAGAAAACGATGTCCTTAAAGACATCAGCTTCCATGCCCGCCAGGGAGAAACCATAGCAGTGGTAGGAGCAACAGGTGCGGCAAAAAGTTCAATGCTCCAACTTATTCCCCGGTTATACGACACCACAGGGGGCGAAGTTTTGATAGACGGGATAAACGTGAAAGATTATAGTCTGGATGAACTCCACTCGGAGATAGGTATGGTATTGCAAAAGAACGAATTGTTTACAGGTACTATTATAGATAATCTCCGTTGGGGAAAACCCGACGCTACAACAGAAGAGGTGGAGGAAGCAGCTAAAGCGGCACAAGCCCACGACTTCATTATGTCCTTCACTGACGGATACAATACACTGTTGGGGAGGGGTGGCATAAATGTGTCAGGCGGGCAAAAACAACGGATTTGTATAGCGCGCGCCCTGTTGCGCAAACCTAAGATTCTCATTCTCGACGATAGTACCAGTGCTGTGGACTCGGAGACCGAGCAAAAGATCCGGCACAATCTCGACAACCTGCTCCACGACACAACTGTGTTTATCATCACACAACGTATAAACACGATGCAGTCTGCCGACAGGGTTATCGTACTCGAAGACGGGGAAATAGATGCCATCGGCAAACCATCCGAACTGATAGAGAGATCGAAGGTATATAAGGAAATATATAATTCACAGCAAATAGCATTCTGAGATATGGCACACGGAGACCACTACAAGCATACAGGTAAGCCAACGGAGGGAAGGAAAACATTCCTGCGGCTAATGTCATATCTTACCTGCGATAAGAAACTGCTCTCGGTGATCGGCTTTCTTATTATTGTCAGCATAGTATCCAGCCTGTTGGGTTCATATATGCTTCGCCCCATCATCAACGACTATATTCTGCCGGGTAATTTCGACGGACTTATAAAAATACTTCTCGTATTGGCAGGAATTTATCTGGCCGGGGTCATAGCTACTTATATCCAGTACATTCTTCTGAATAAAATAGGGCAGAATACAGTGACCCGCATGCGTACCGATTTGTTCAAAAAGATGGAACAGTTATCTGTCAAGTATTTCGACACTCATCAGCATGGCGACCTGATGAGCCGCTATACGAACGATATAGATCAGATAAGCACGGCGCTTACCGACAGCTTGTCCGATATGCTTTCCAGCGCGCTGATGCTAATCGGGATTTTTACCCTGATGATATACATCAGCCCGATATTAACGCTGGTGACCCTGATTACCGTTCCGCTTATGTTTATCAGTGCTAAACTGATCGTAAAACGCAGCCGCAAGTACTTCAAGGCTCAACAAGAGACATTGGGAGAGGTAAACGGATACATCGAAGAAATGATAAGCGGGCAAAAGGTTATTAAAGTATTCGGACACGAAAAAAAGGTAGAAGCCGACTTCGATGTAATCAATCAGAGCCTGAGAAGTAAATCCGAAAAAGCCCAGTTCTATTCGGGTATGATGATGCCCGTAATGCAGAACCTGAATACACTGAACTATGTCATTATTACCATTGTGGGAGCGTTACTTGCCATATTCAGAGGCTTCGACGTGGGGGGACTTGCCGCATTCCTGCAATACTCGCGCCAGTTCGGGCGGCCGATAAACGAGCTTGCGAGTCTATACAACAGCATACAGGCTGCGATAGCAGGGGCTGAACGTATCTTTCAGGTAATAGACGAAGAGCCTGAACAAGCCGATGCACCCGGTGCCATCAGCCTCCGTAATATAAAAGGCGATCTGGAAATGAAAGACGTCTACTTCGGCTACAAACCTGAAAAACTTATTCTGAAGGGAGTATCCCTCCATGCTACTCCGGGGACTAAGATTGCATTGGTAGGCGAAACCGGAGCCGGCAAAACCACAATACTCAACATGCTGCCACGCTTCTTCGATATCAAGTCGGGAGAAATAACCATAGACGGCAATTCCACCCGAAATATCAGGCGTGAAGACCTTCGCAGATCAATGGCCATTGTTTTGCAGGATACTCATTTATTCACAGGTACTGTGCGCGAGAATATCCGCTTCGGGCGGCTCGATGCAACTGATGAAGAAGTAGTCCGGGCCGCAAAATTGACTGCTGCACATTCCTTTATCAAACGTTTGCCGCAAGGTTATGATACTGTGCTTGAAAATGACGGGGCAAACCTTAGTCAGGGACAACGCCAATTGCTCAATATCGCACGCGCGGCTGTTGCCGACCCTCCAATCCTCCTGCTCGACGAAGCTACAAGCAATATAGACACACGCAGCGAACTGCTTATACAGAAAGGGCTCGATCAACTGATGGAAGGACGTACTAGCCTGATTATAGCCCACCGCCTGTCTACAGTTATGAATGCGGATAAAATTCTTGTAATGGATCATGGACAAATCATAGAGCAAGGCAGCCATAGAGAATTACTGGACATGAAAGGAAAATATTATTCTTTATATCAGGAACAATTCGAAGAATTTTAATTTTTTATTCATTTGTCCTGCTAATACAAGGCTATTAAACAGGAGCTAATAACCGTAATCCGTTTACATACTAAACGAATCTTCTATCCAACTCTGAAACGCCTGTGCTCAAGCCAAAACTTTCGGGCTTCAAAACTGTTAATAACTCTGTGGTTTACCTGCCCACAAAACAGTACAAAGTTCTTAAATCAGTTGAATAGAGATAAATAGGCAATCTATGATCCGTAAGAAAAATTAACCGTATATAATACTTTTATACAGAATTATCTTGTACTTTTGGGGCAATTTTCAATATGAGAATGCATGAAAGAAAATCATAAAGTCCCGTTTAGTGCCCTGGGTGTCGTACTTGCCATCGGTATCGTATTTGGCGATATAGGTACATCTCCCTTGTATGTAATGAGGGCTATACTGAATGCCCTGCCTGCCGGACAACTTACACGTCCCGACTATATTCTGGGAGCTGTGTCCTGTGTTATCTGGACGCTGACTATCCAGACCACTCTTAAATATGTCATCATCACCCTGCGTGCCGATAATAAAGGTGAAGGTGGAATACTTTCTTTATATGCACTCGTACGTCAGAAATACCGTTGGGCGTATGTCCTAGCCGGATTAGGAGCGGCGACACTACTTGCCGATGGAATTATTACTCCGGCGATGACCGTTATGTCGGCCGTGGAAGGGTTGAATACAATTGCCCCGCATATTCCTGTTATACCTGTCACTATAGCTATAGTCCTCATACTGTTTCTCGTTCAGCCCTTTGGTACAGGTTCCCTGGGTAAATACTTCGGTCCGCTGATGATAACATGGTTTACCATGATGGCAGTTATGGGAATGAACCAGCTTGTCACCGATGTCACTGTATTGAGAGCATTCAACCCGATGTATGCTATTAATTTCCTTATTGCCGTTCCGCAAACAATGATTATACTGGGTGCGGTATTCCTTTGTACCACAGGTGCAGAAGCTCTCTATTCCGACCTGGGGCATTGCGGTCTGAAGAATATCCGCGTATCGTGGATATATGTGAAGATAGCGCTTATACTCAACTATCTGGGACAGGCAGCATGGATTATCAACAGCCATGGTAAGGTAACTCACGACATCAACCCGTTCTTCGCCATGATGCCCGAATGGTTTGGTCTCATCGGAGTGATGATGGCTACAATCGCCGCCATTATTGCCAGCCAGGCACTTATCAGCGGTTCGTTCACCGTTATCAGTGAGGCTATCTCCCTTAACATCTGGCCAAATGTAAAAATTCAATATCCGACTAATATAAAAGGACAACTCTATATCCCTTCCATCAATCATATGATGATGGTGCTGTGTATCATTATCATTCTTACCATGCAATCCTCTATGAAACTGGAAGCGGCTTACGGGCTTGCTATTACCCTGAGCATGCTGATGACAAGTGTGCTGCTATTCCTTTACTTTATGAAGAATAACAGGCCTTTGTGGTTCAGTATTCCATTGACTTTATTCTTCGTCGTTATTGAGTTCAGCTTCTTCCTTGCCAATATGCAGAAGTTTGCCCACGGTGGTTTTGTGCCTATTGTTATAGCAAGTATATTACTTCTGTTCATGTATTCATGGTACAACGGACGCAGGATAAAACGCCACTATACAGTCTACGATCAGGTGGACGAGCAATATATCAACCAGATTATCCGTATCAGTAAGGATGAAACCGTACCCAAAGCGGCAACACATCTGGTATATATAGTAAAAGCCAATAACAAGAACTTCCTTGAGAGCAAAATAGCATACTCTCTATTTAAAGGAACCCCTAAGCGCGCCGACACTTACTGGTTTGTCCGTATCAAGAGAACGGATGAGCCTTACGAATTCAGCTATGAAACAACGGTGTATGTCCCGAAGAAAGTATTCCGTATCAATATCAGAGCCGGATTTAAGTTGGGTATCCACACCGATAAGTATGTGACACTGATAGCTAATGAGCTGGAGCGCCACGGGCTTGTCGACCTTACTACCCGCTACCCGTCTATGCAGGAAGGAATCGATAAGAGAGGCGATTTCAAATATATGGTAGTAGACCGTATATTTCGCAATGTGCATATGAATCCGTCGCGTCAGATCGTACTCGCCTGCTATAATCTGGTGAAGAAACTCACTACTTCCGATACTCAGATGTATGATATAGACCCATCACTGGCCGTTGTCGAAACAGTACCGCTAAGGCAGGTCGATCATACCGAGGAGCAGCTGAAAGAATTACTGAAGCAATCGGCGGAAGAATCAGATTCGTAGACCGTCGAGCAGTTTCACATACAACTCCATACCTTCCCGTATCTCACTGAGCAGGATATACTCGTTTGCAGTATGCGAACGTGCCGAATCTCCCGGCCCCATCTTCAGAGTAGGGAACGGCATAAATGTTTGGTCCGATAAGGTAGGCGAGCCATACGGTTCTTTTCCTATCATTATCGCACGCTGAACAAACGGATTTTCCAATGCGATACGGGACGAATTAAGACGATACGAACGTGGCTTCACTTCGCATCCAGTCTGCCTGTCTATCAGTTTGAACAGTTCTTCGTTACTATATAACTCGTTGCTACGGACATCCACAACAAAGTCACATTTATCGGGAACTACGTTGTGTTGAGTTCCTGCATTAATCATCGACACGGTCATTTTTACAGGGCCCAGCAGATCGCTGACCTCGGGAAATTGATATGTCCTGAACCACTCTATATCTTTCAACGCCTTGTAGATGGCATTCTCTCCTTCGTTGCGGGCAGCATGACCCGCCTTTCCATATGCAGTGCAATCAAGTACCAGAAGTCCTTTTTCGGCAATAGCAGGATTCATCTGTGTAGGCTCTCCCACAATGCCGAATTCTATTTTGGGAAGGAGGGGAACTACAGCTTCGGCTCCATCTTTTCCAGAGACTTCTTCTTCACATGAGGCCAGGAATATAAGGTTATAATCCTGTTTCTTCGCTGTCAAAATAAAGAATGTATGCAACAGGGAAACAAAACTCGCCCCGGCATCGTTACTCCCCAACCCGAATAATGTATCGTCATCCACCTCCGGTGCAAAGGGGTCTTTAGTCCATCCCGATACGGGACGCACGGTATCCATATGGGAATTAAGCAGGATAGTCGGCTTGGCCTCATCAAAGTCTTTCGACTGTATCCAAAGATTGTTGCCTTTCCGCTGTGGTTCATAACCCGCCTTACGCATACAAGTGGCTATGACTTCCGCCACATTATGCTCTTCCCTGCTGAAAGAAGGCGTTTTTATCATCTCTTTCAGCAGGTCTACTGCATTGTAGTATAGTGCATCTATATCGTGTTCCATAATGGTCTTTCTTTTTTAATCTTTATTGTTTGAATAGTTCAGGATATAATTCCTTGGATATACAATGCACCTGATGCTTGATATCATCATCCACAATCGTATTCCAATCAAGTGACTCAAAAATCTTTTCCAACGCCATACAAACCTGAAAATCATCTTCCGACACTTTGTATGCCAACCCCGCTTTCGTTCCCGATACAGATAGTTCGAAACTGTTGGGTAAGACCCATATATGTACTTTGTAGCCGGAAATGATGATATGTTGAGGCTGTTCCAGATCGGGATATTGGTTGATAGTAATTCTCAGTTTATCCAGATCGTCGAAAGAGTAGGAGACTGTAGGATCGAATGGGATACATCCTTCTTCAAGTTTATTAAGCGTTACACCCAATTGTAAAAGCTTTTCCTCAAGGTCTTTTCTATCCGCATATCTGAAATAGGCGCAAAAGGAATCTCCTTCGCAATTATGCCCTCCTCTCGAACGCATGTAATGGAAGTATTGCAGCCGGTTACCCCAACGCTTGATTTCTTCACGTGTATTGTTCTGAAAAATACGGTCTTCTGCTATTTTGTCTAAATTCACAGCCTATTTATTTAAATTAAAAAACAAAACTATTCACCTCTCACGATCAACTCCCCTATTTTCAGATCCAGCGGAGTTGTTATCTTTATATTCGTCACTTCTCCTTTCACCAGATGCACATCTATCCCCATAGCCTCTACTACCGACGCATCATCGGTAAATGTATCTTTGAATTCCGTTTCATATGCCTTTTTCAATATATCCGTATGAAAAACCTGCGGGGTCTGTACCAGCCTGATCCCGGAACGGTCTATTATCCTGCTCTTCGTACCGTCAATCATCTCCCGAAGGCTGTCTGTAGAATCTATCACCGGGATAACAGCATGATATCTTTTAGCTGCATCGAAACACCGCGCAATCATTTCTTTAGAAGCAAACGGCCTCACCCCGTCCTGTATAGCCACTATTCCTCCATTTATCAATCCTAATCCGTTTTTCACCGAATGAAAGCGGGTCTCACCTCCCATAGCAATTGTATGCGGTATTCCGAAGTGGTAATTGGCGCATAACTCCTTCCAGTACACATGATGAGAATAGGGAAGTACCAGAACAATATTCACACTGTTATCGTAAGAGTGAAAAGCCTCGATAGTACGCATCAAAACAGGTTTACCCGCAATCGGGATAAATTGTTTGGGCAGATCGCTTCCCATGCGCAACCCTTTGCCGCCCGCAACGATAATGACACTTCTACGGTTCATTCTATCTTATCGAGTATTTTTTGTATTTCAATGTTGGTCTTCTGTAATTTGTCTTTACAAAACTTGATAAGTGTAGCTGCCTTCTTTACTTCCTCAAGAAGCACATCCACATCGAGTTCTTCATTTTCGATACGATACATAATGTCTTGTAGCTCCTGCATCGCCTCTCCGTATGTTTGTTCTTTCTTTGCCATAAGTATATTAAATTATGAGTTATGAATTATAGGTGATTCGTTTTTAGAGTTTACAAGCTAATTCAAATCCTTCACTTTTCATTTTTTCTCTCTGCAAGTCCCCCTTTGGAGGATTTAGGGTGCTATCAATGCCCTGATCAACATAAATATCAAAGCTGCCGCAGTAAGCCCCAGAAACCCTAACTTTACATAATCGAAAATATTGTAACTTCTCTTCAAAGCAATATTCGCCTCACCGTTTTTATCTATAAAATAAGCATTGCGACCTTTTTGCATTACCAAAGCCAGGCCTTCGGAATAGCTGTAAACCGTTTCGAAAGCAAAAGGTACAACCGCTTTATTCTCCTTGTTTATAAATCCCCAGACATTCCCCATACGTGCAGCCGCACGCTCTTCCGAAAAATTACGCAGGTCGTCATATATAAAAGGAATAACGGTATTGCCCTGCTTGTCGATGCATCCATACTTACCGTCTTTTCCTACCGCAAGGAGTTCTTCGGAGAATTCAACAGCCATATCGTCGTAGATGAAAGGGATAACTTCGCGGCCGTCTTTGTCCAATACCCCCCATTTATTCTCCTTCGAAATGCAGATAAGGTCTTCTTTAAACAGGCCGCTGCCTTTACAATCATATACAAAAGGAATAACCTCATTGCCTGATCGGTCGATATATCCGCCATGCCCGTCTTTACAGGCATAAGCAAGGCCATTGTTGAAATCCATCACTTCTTCATAGATGCCAAAAGCTATGACTTCATTACCCTGCTTATCTATAACTCCGGCTTTACCATCCTTAAACACACCGCAAAGGCCTTCTGAAAACCAGTTTACGCCGTCATACAAATATGGGATGACCAGTTTCCCTTGCTTATCTATAAAGCCCCATTTGCCATCTTCAGACACTCCGGCTAGACCGTCGGCAAAGGCATCGGCATTTTCATATTCGATAGGAATAGCTACATTTCCCGCCTTATCTATAAAACCGTTTTTTTTGTCTTTCTGTACCATTGCCAAGCCATCAAAGTAACTGTACGCCATTTCATAAATGCAGGGGACCGCCAGTTCTCCGTATTTGTTTATAAATCCTGTACCCGACTTGCGTATTATATGTGCCATTCCGTCCATAAAGCTGAAAGCATAAGAATAAGAAATCGGTTTTTTATCTGTGTTCATAGTATTTTTTTAAGAGTATATGACTTCATTTTACAATAGATTCTATTTTTCCATCCGGGAAAAAAGTCGTAATCTCATCACCCTTTCTTAGTATCCCGCTTTGTTTTACAATCTTCCCGTCTTTCATTGTCAGGGTATAGCCCTTTTTTAATATATTTTCGGGTGAGGATAAATGTAACTGTTTATCCAACGTTTCCAACTTATTCAATTCTTCCTTATATTGCTGTTGTATACTTCTTTTCAAACTATCCTCCAGCAAGGAAAATTTGCTTTGGTTATCTTTCAATAATTGTAAGGACTTCCTCTTCAAATTATCTTCGAGGAATGCAAACTTGTTCTGATTTTCGCGTTGTATCCGCACCATACCTTTTGCCAATACATTTCTGGCAGAAGAAAGTACAGTTTCCTGTTCTCTATACCAGCCCTTCAGGATAAATGAGTTTTTAGTTTCGAATACACTCAGGCGCACAGTTTCATCCTGTAACCGTTGCGAAACCAAAGATACTATATCCTGAGATATTTCTGTCAACTCCATTGCTGTTTCTGTCAGGTTGCCGATCAGGAATTCAGCTACTGCCGTCGGTGTTTTTGCCCGGGTATGTGCTACAACATCCAGAACGGTTTCGTCCCGTTCGTGTCCTATCCCCGTGATAACAGGCAGTGGAAATTGGGCGCAACTGGCAGCTAAGAGATAAGAATCGAAACTGCTAAGATCGGATGTAGCTCCCCCTCCCCTTATAATAACGACAGCATCGAAGCAATCCTGATATTCGTATATACGCTCCAGTGCTGAAATAATAGAATCCTCAGACCTGTCACCCTGCATGATGGCCGGAAAAAGTTTTGTATAGAATACAAATCCAAAAGCATTCTTATGCAGCTGATCGAGAAAGTCCTCATAACCCGCTGCCGTAGGAGAAGATATAATGGCGATGCGATTCATCGGAAGAGGTAATTCCAGTTCCTTGTTAAGATAAAGGACTCCGTCTTCTTCTAGTTGCTTGAGAATGGCAGCACGGTTCAGGGCCTGATCGCCTAAAGTATAGCTGGGGTCGATATCGTGAACCGTAAGGCTGAACCCATATAATTCATGAAACTCGATACTCACCTGTACCAGTACTTTGAGGCCCGAAGAAAAAGTCTGTTTAGTAGAATTTTCGAAATAAGCCCTTAACAGATGGAAGGTATTCGCCCATATCATGCCCCGGGCTTTGGCCACAAGCGTTTTGCCGATACGGTCTTTTTCTATAAATTCCAGATAGCAATGGCCGTTCTGATTAACCCGTACGTCACTCATCTCCGCCCTGATCCAAACCATTTCGGGGAGAGTGTCGTTAAGTACTCCTTTTATAAGGTTGTTCAGTTCATATAACGAGATAGCCTGATTGTTCATTTCCTTTTCTTTGAAGCTTCTTTAACCTGACTTGCTGCTTTTTCTTTCTTTTCCACTAAAGATTGGGCCAGGGACATTGCTTTGTTCATGTCGGGCAAGCCGTATCCGTAATCCTGATCGGGAGTTTCGAAATTGTCGGACGATTCGCGTACAATACTTACTATTTCGCGGTTAGTCAATGTCGGAAATGCCTGCCACAGACAAGTAACCATCCCGCACATGATAGGAGATGAAAATGAGGTGCCTGCCTTGAAGCTTACACGTCCATTATCATCAATAGTTGCCGCCCCTAGCCCTAATGCCATCACATCAGGCTTTATCCGGAGGTCGGCGGTCAGACCACGCGAACTGAAACCGACAATGCTTGAATCCTGTTGTATAGCGCCCACAGTGAGCACATTCACCGCATCAGAGGGTGGGGTTATCTTTCTCCATTCCGAATCGCCGGAGTTACCTGCACTGATTACCACCAGCATCCCTTTCTGAGAGGCCTTATCTGCCGCCCGTGAAATAAGAGCCGTTTTGCCGTCAAGATCTTTATGAGTATAGCTTTTCGCAGGCTTATCATAGTTGTTATATCCTAACGATGTATTTACTACATCTACTCCCACGCTATCGGCATATTCTATAGCTGTAGCCCAATAATCTTCTTCTATTGGAAATTCACTGCGGGAGTCTTCCGAGCCAAACAGCCAGAAACTGGCTTCGGGCGCAGTGCCTACAAATTGCATCGGCTTGTTCGTGCCTATACAAGATAATACATTTAGTCCGTGCTGATTAGCATTGATAAACAGGTCTTCATTTTCATACACAAAGCCTTTATACCCTTTTATATCCAGATTATTGAGCATTTCTATCTGGGGTAAGTGATTAAACCCGGCGTCGATAACGGCTATAGTCATGCCTTTACCTTTATATCCGGCATTATGCAGAACCTGCCCGTTGTTCATCTCTATATTTGTACCCGATTTTGAATAATAATTGCCAAAGGCAACTGTTTCTTTTGCCGCATAATTTATGATACTATCTGTTTTCACTTCACCTTTTGGCTTTCCTTTCCATACAAAGAGAGCATCGGATACGAAAGGGAGTTCTTTATATTTTTCTACCAGTGTACTGTCATTACAATGGACGGCTATTGTTCCCATCCACTTACTTTTGGCTACGATAACTCCTCCCACATTTTCTATGGCTTTGAGATATTCCGATGAAATTGGAAGATCGGAAGTGTCTATCGCAAACCCTTGTCTATGACGACGTTCGATCGCTTTGGGAGAAAGGAATTCTTCGGGCTTATCTATTGTATAGGGTGTCTGTCCTTTATCTTTGAGTGTCAGCCGGAATTTGTAGTTGTAATCCTGCGCAAACAGAGCCGAAACCGATATGAGCAGGGCGCAAAGTAATGTTACCTTTTTCATGTTGTTATTTGTTTTATACAAAAGTAAAGATAATAGTTGTTAGTCGTTTATTTTAGTTGTAATTATTAGAGTTTACAATAATACCAATTATTCGTTAAAAGCCATACTGATGAATAAAAAAGTTGGATTTTTAGTTACAAGTTACGAGTCGGCTGATGCACGTATGGCTAAAGCCTGAAGAGCCTTTGTCTTGTCGTCAACATCGCGATCCCGGCCTCGTCCCGCAGGCGGAACCAAATACAAGCCGGCTGACGCCTTAGAAAAAATCCAATAACCAATTAATAAAAATAACATGGAGTAAGGCAAAAGTATATAATGCCTTACTCCATGTTATTTTTATTAAGGGCTTTTATTTATGAGATCTGCCCAAATAATAAGATAATAGCAGCGACCCTGCCTGCAAGGCAACTAATACCCAAAAGGCATTTTGCCTTCTGTTTTTTCGTTTCAAAGCTTTAAGTTCTTTCGCTTCTTTATCATTTAGTTCAAAATCTTCCATAATCCTCAGGTTTTTATAAATCGGTTGTTAATATAATTCGCTTATTTTATAAAAACAATCGAATGTCTGATTTTGATTAAAAACAGCGTGAATTTTTCTTTAATTAAGAATTTACGGGTGTAAATAAAGAAGCGAATCAGTAGCTTTTTCAAAGGAAGTTTATCTATATAATAAGAGCTGTTAGCCTTTAGCTGTTAGCTTATAGTTCTTTGACGTATTGACAGGCCCCCTCAATCCCCTAAGGGGAGGCTGCAGAGAGGGTAAAAAGTAATAGGTAGAAAAAGTGTTACCTTTGTTACCTTTTGCGCCTTAGCGTCTCTGCGTGAAATACTGTTTACTGCTAACTGTTTACTGTTAACTGATATATCTGTTACTTTTGTTACCTTTTAACAGTTACGGGTTGCAGACGCTTTATTTTGTTTCACGCAAAGACGCAAAGTTTTTATATCTTACCAGTTGTTGACTGTAAATAGTGTTACCTTTTAACAAGTAGTGAGTAGTAAGTTCTAAGTAAAGTGGTAAGTCAAGTTTTTTTACATTACGAACTGATGACTGCTAACTGTTTACTGTTAACTGATACTTCTGTTACCTTTGTTACTTTTTATCGTCATAGCGTCTTGGCGTGCGTTATTTTTATCGCCGGGTAAATGAAGTTACCGAGATTTTTTTAGAAAAGTAACAGGATAAAAAATGTGTAAAGTTTGTCAACTTTTAGTAACCTTCACGAATGCAAGACCGGAAACGATCAGTTACCAACGAATAATTAATTATTATCTGACATTTTGTCAAAAATACGAACTTGGCAAATATTTTGAACAAGTATAAACAGACAATAGTTATATAAAATACAAGCAAACAGAAAAACTAAACATATGAATTTCAATAATTTTACAATCAAATCTCAGGAGGCGATACAAAAAGCCATTGAGATTACAAAAGACAAAGGGCAACAGTCTATTGAACCGGCTCACATACTTATGGGAGTAATGATGACCGGGGAGAATGTTGTGAATTTTCTTTTCCAGAAACTGGGGGCCAATCCCGGTCATTTGACGAATATATTGAGTAAGGAAGTCGATTCTTTCCCGAAGGTTTCGGGAGGAGGTGAAGCGTTTCTCAGCCGCGAAAGTAATGCTGCACTGGAAAAAGCTGCCGAATATGCAAAGAAGATGGGAGACCAGTATGTTTCCCTCGAGCATATATTATTAGGTGTATTATCAGGCAAGAGCACGGCGGCGCAGATGCTCAAGGATGCAGGCGTATCCGAAAAAGAATTGCAACCGGCAATCAATGAACTACGTAAAGGTACGAATGTAACCAGCCAGACTGCCGAAGATACTTATCAATCTCTGGAAAAATATGCTATAAACCTGACTCAAAGAGCCAAAGACGGAAAGCTGGACCCTGTTATCGGCCGCGATGATGAGATACGTCGTGTATTGCAGATACTTAGCCGCCGCACCAAGAACAATCCCATACTGATAGGTGAACCGGGTACGGGTAAAACCGCTATTGCCGAGGGGCTTGCACATCGTATTGTACGGGGTGATGTTCCTGAGAACCTGAAAAGCAAACAGATTTACTCACTGGATATGGGTGCACTCATTGCAGGAGCAAAATATAAAGGTGAATTCGAAGAACGGCTGAAATCTGTAGTGAATGAAGTTACCAAGTCGGAAGGAGAGATTATCTTATTTATCGACGAGATACATACATTGGTAGGCGCAGGGAAAAGTGAGGGAGCCATGGATGCTGCCAATATCTTAAAGCCGGCGTTGGCAAGAGGAGAGTTACGTTCGATAGGGGCTACGACCTTAGATGAATATCAGAAATATTTTGAAAAGGACAAGGCATTGGAACGCCGTTTCCAAACTGTAATGGTGGATGAACCGAGTGAGGCCGATGCAATCTCCATCCTGCGGGGACTGAAAGAAAAATATGAAAACCACCATAAGGTGCGTATCAAAGACGAGGCTATTATTGCTGCCGTGCAACTGTCGAGCCGTTATATATCCGACCGCTTTTTGCCCGACAAGGCTATCGACCTGATGGATGAGGCTGCGGCAAAACTGCGTATGGAAGTAGATTCCGTACCGGAAGAACTGGACGAAAAGAGCCGCCGTATCAAACAACTCGAAATCGAACGAGAAGCTATACGCCGCGAGAATGACAAGTTGAAAGAACAAGAGCTATCGAAAGAAATAAGCAGGCTGAAAGATGAAGAAAAAGACCTGAAAGCCAAATGGCAATCGGAAAGAGAAGTCATCAATAAGATTCAGCAGAATAAGATAGAAATAGAGAATACCAAATTCGAAGCAGAAAAAGCCGAGCGCGAAGGCGATTACGGAAAGGTTGCCGAACTCCGTTACGGTAAATTGAAAGAATTGGAAGATGGTATCGGCAAACTGCAAGGACAACTGCATGAAATGCAGGGAAATCAGGCAATGATAAAAGAAGAAGTAGACTCTTACGATATTGCCGATGTGGTTTCCCGCTGGACAGGCATCCCTGTCAACAAGATGCTGCAAAGCGAACGGGAGAAATTACTGAATCTCGAAGTGGAGTTGCACAGGCGTGTTGTGGGGCAGGATGAAGCTATTTCTGCCGTATCAAATGCGATACGCCGCAGCCGTGCAGGACTGCAAGACCCCAAACGTCCCATAGGCTCGTTTATATTTCTGGGTACGACAGGTGTCGGTAAGACCGAGCTGGCGAAAGCCCTCGCCGAATTCCTGTTCGATGACGAGAATATGATGACCCGTATCGATATGAGCGAGTATCAGGAAAAATTCAGTGCTACCCGGCTTATCGGGGCACCTCCGGGATATGTAGGTTATGACGAAGGGGGACAATTGACAGAAGCTATCCGCCGTAAGCCATATTCGGTAGTATTGTTCGACGAAATAGAGAAAGCGCATCCCGATGTTTTCAATATCTTATTGCAGGTATTGGACGACGGACGCCTGACCGATAATAAAGGCCGTGTGGTAAATTTCAAAAACACAATCATCATCATGACGTCCAATATGGGATCTCTATTGATTCGTGAAAACTTCGCGGGAATAACACCAAAGAACCACGACGAAGTAGTAGAGAAAACCAAACGCGAAGTGTTGGATATGCTGAAAGTGAATATGCGTCCCGAATTCCTGAACCGTATCGACGAGACGGTTATGTTTGAACCATTAAATCTGGCACAGATAGAACAGGTTGTCCGCATGCAACTCGAAGGCGTGGTGAAAATACTGAAAGGCAACGGGGTAAAACTGGAATTTACAGAAGAAGCTATTGCCGGGATCGCACAAATGGGTTATGATCCTGAGTTCGGGGCACGTCCTGTTAAGCGTGTTATCCAACGAACTGTCCTGGATACATTATCGAGGCAACTGCTCGCCGGAACAGTAGACAAGGAGAATCCCATCATAATAGATATGAAGGATGGGGAGTTGAGTTTTAAGAACTAAAGATGTGGATATAAGAACTCCGGTCGATCAGCCAATCAACCGGATTTCTCCCATTTTTGGGGAAATATATTGATTGCCTGAAGATCTATCGGAGTAACTTCTTTAAATAAAAAAAGTATTCTTGTGATTTTTTAATACATTTGTACGACAAGTACTTATAGTAGTAATAAAACCATTTTAACTATGAAAAGGAAATCACTCTCATTAAGCATCATCGTTTTATTCTGTTTAACACTTGGGCTGGCAATCTCATGCAACAAGGCTCCGGTAGCTGCTCCGGTCTTACCACTGGAAGATTTTTTCAGGAATCCCGAAAAATCTTCTTATCAGATCTCTCCCGACGGAAAATACTATTCTTATACCGCTCCTTACCAAAAGAGGATGAATATCTATGTGCAGAAAATAGGACAAGATTCAGCGATAAGAATTACCTCGGAAACAGAAAGGGATATTGCCGGATATTTGTGGGGTAATAATAATCGCATCCTGTTCCTGAAAGATACCGGAGGTGACGAAAACTATCAGCTCTATGGCGTAAATATAGATGGCAGTAACCCTCTGCCACTCACTGCATTCGAAAAAGTGCGTACTCAAATCATTGATGACCTGCCTGAGATAGACAGTGAAGTCATTATCGGACTGAATAAAAGAAACCCTCAGATATTCGATCCTTACCGTTTGAATATTGAGACCGGAGAGTTGACAATGCTTGCCGAAAATCCGGGAAATATTCAGGGATGGATGACCGACCATGATGGCAAATTACGTGTTGCCATGGCCCTTGACGGTGTGAATCAGAGCCTTCTGTACAGGGATAAAGAAGAGGACGCTTTCAAAGTCCTTATAACCACCAGTTTCAAAGAAACCCTCGATCCTTATTTCTTTACATCTGATAATCAGAAACTGTATGCAACATCGAATATAGGCAGAGATAAGGATGCATTGATTATATTCGATCCTCAGACAATGAAAGAAGATGAAAAGCTCTATGAAAATGATAAATACGATATATCGGGAGCGTCATATTCCCTAAAGGACAAGAAGTTGCAGTTGGTTGCATATCAGGGGCATGATGGCATAAAACGTCATTTCTTCGATGATAAATTGAAAAGCATATATGATAAGATTTCCTCTAAGGTAGCAAACAGACCGTTTGGCATTAACAGCAAAAACAAGGATGAGAATATGCTTATTGTCCGCACGTACAATGACAAGACACCGGGAGCTTATTATGTCTATGATGTGGAAAAAGACGTATTGACACATATCGCCGATATTTACCCGTGGCTGGATGAAAACAACATGGCGACAATGAACTGTGTTACATATAAAACACGTGATGGTCTGGAAATAGAAGGATACCTGACACTGCCGAAAGGATATACCTTGGAGACTGCGAAGAACCTGCCTGTAGTAGTTAATCCGCATGGAGGGCCTTGGGCCCGAGACGGATGGGGATTCAATCCTGAGATACAGTTTCTGGCAAACAGGGGGTATGCCGTGTTCCAGATGAATTTCCGGGGTTCTACCGGATTCGGTAAAAAATTCTGGGAAATATCATTTAAGCAATGGGGGAAAACAATGCAGGACGACATTACGGACGGTGTGGAATGGCTGAAAGCAAAAGGGATAGCCAATCCTGATAAAATAGCCATATACGGAGGAAGCTATGGTGGATACGCTACTTTAGCCGGCCTTACATTCACCCCTGACCTCTACACTTGCGGAGTGGACTATGTAGGTGTATCGAACCTGTTTACATTCCTGAATACGATACCTCCATACTGGAAACCGATGCTGGATATGATGTATGAAATGGTAGGTGATCCAAAGAAAGACAGCCTTCTGCTTGCCGGTTCTTCTCCGGTATTTCATGTAGATAATATAAAAGCTCCACTATTTATAGCGCAGGGTGCAAACGATCCACGTGTAAATAAAGACGAATCGGACCAGATGGTGGAGGCTCTGAAAAAACGAGGAATAGAAACCGAATACATGGTAAAAGATAATGAGGGACACGGATTTCATAACGAGGAAAACAGATTTGACTTCTATCGTGCTATGGAGAAGTTCTTGGGAGAACACTTGAAAGAGAAACAGGAGACAGAGGCGAAATAATGTCTTTTATATATAATAAGAATGGGTAACGATTAAGTTACCCATTCTTATATTTTCTTATCTGCGTATTATTTACTCTCTTTTCCGTTATTCAATTCATATTCAACGCGGTCTTTGATATATTCTACCTGATTCTTGCCTACATCGGCAACATTTTTCAGGTTCCGTTTTGCTTTGCTGGCGAATTTGTTCATATCGTCGCAAAATCCGTCTAATTTACCTTGCTTATACAGTCTGCTTACTGCGTAAATTGCTGCTGCCCCCAGGGCTGCTCCTATCAATACTTTCTTCATAATTATTCTGTTTTATCAATTAGTAATTCTATTCTTTCTTCCGGCTAAATAGGGATATTATCCAAAGCAGCACAATCGCACCGATTGTAGACATTACGAGATTACCTATAATACCATTTACTCCCAGACCAAGCAACGTAAATATCCATCCGCCGAGCAATCCTCCGACTACTCCGACTATAAGGTTAAGGATAAGACCGAAGCCACTACCTTTCATTATCTTACCGGCTATAAATCCGGCTAATATACCGATTATGATTGACCATATAAATCCCATAATTTCTTATATTTACTTGTTAATATTGTGAAGTTTGAAATCTCCTGTAGTTCGCAGCTTTTATCAAAGCAATCATTTATATAACATCCGGAATGTTAAAAAAGTTCTCTGTTATTCTCAGCAGATAGAAAATCAGGCGATATAAAAAAGAAGGCTATTCTTGTGAACAGCCCTCTTCCTTACTTATAATTTCAACGCTTTTATTTCCCTTGTTCGGCGTCTTTAATCATCTTCTCATTAGGAAGGATGTAGATTTCAACGCGACGGTTTTGGCTTCTTCCCGTAACAGTGCTATTGTCAGCAACAGGCTGAGTAGAACCGAAGCCTTGGGATACCATACGGCTACCTGAAACTCCTTTAGATTGAAGGAAGTTGTAAACCGATTGTGCACGTTTTTCAGACAGTGGATTGTTTATGGCATCACTACCGGTATTATCGGTATGACCGTATATCTGGACATCTGTATCAGGGTTGTTTTTCAAGGATGTTGCAAAACTTGTCAATGCGCTTTGAGAAGCAGAATTCAGTGTGCTAGAGTTGGTAGCAAACAAAATTCCTGATTCGAAAGTAACTTTGATAGCTTGTCCGTCATTGATAGACTCAACCTGTGCTCCATTAATTTGTTCCAATTCTTTCTTTTGTTTTTCCATTTTGTTCCCGATAACAGCACCTGCAGTACCTCCGACTACAGCTCCGATACCTGCGCCCCATGCAGCACCTTTACCGCCACCGATAATGGCTCCGATGCCTGCACCAAGAGCTCCGCCTGCACCTGCTCCGATACCACCGCCTTTTACTGTATCACTAGCACCACAGCTAGAAAATATAACTGCGCAACTCATAAATATTGCTGCAAGAATTGAAAACTGTTTCATAATTGATAAAATTTAAATAATTATTTGTATACTTTTTGTTTGTGATATTTTCTTTATTCAAATATTCCTATTGAATCGCAATAAGCTAGTTCTCCCTGTATGATAAAGGCTATTTCATCTTCTGCGAAATTATTCACTTTATCCTTCTTTGTATATTTCAGGACGTAGGCTACAATTTCATCTTCATCGATATCGACTACCGAATCTTCATCGGTTTCATCATTCATAAATCCTTTTTCATCATAGAAGTCATACACAATATCGATGATATAATTTATCTCATCGTTCGTATATTTTCCTTTCATTTCCTGTGGAAGATAGTTCTGTATAAACTTTACCGCATCATCCTCATCGTACTGTATAAGGTCTTTCTCGTTGCTCATTATTATTGCTTTTTACTTACAAAATATATGTATAATTTAATAACAAAGTAATAAGTGCTATGTTCAATGAACGAAATAGTTTTTACAGGCTAAGACATTTTGATTTGTCATTCCGTTTGTGTTAAAAAACGTAGCAAATGTACAATTATTTCTTTCTTAAAACAAGATATGCCAGAACAATCAGCGGAATTATCATTATTCCGATATATAATGTATTGATCTGAAGTATTACCGGTGCAAAAACAACAGCCAGAATAAGTCCTGCGGCCGCACCTCCAAGATGCGCGTCATGTCCGATATTCCCTTGTCTAGTCTGCATCCCGTATATGGAATATCCGAGATAGAGTATCCCGAAAATCCATCCTTTCATGGGAAGAATAAACATCACACCAAGTGTCATATCCGGAAACAGGGCAATAGCTGCGAATAATACTCCTACAACCCCTCCCGAAGCGCCGATGGCGCTATAATAATATTCTTTACGGTGAACCCACAAAGACAACAAGCCTCCTCCTATGATGGATAAGAAGTAAATTGTCAGATATTGCCAGATGCCCAGAGATTGTATGATTACACCGGAGAAGAAATACAGGGTCATCATATTAAAAATGAGATGTATATAATCGCCATGTAATGTTGCTGAAGTCAATAAACGGTCCCACTGCTTCGATTTTCCCAATATAGCTCCCACCTGGAATTTATATCTGTCGAAGAAGGCCATATCATTAAACCCCTTTATACTGGTAAGCACTGTGAGCACTATGATAATGATGGGTAGTATATCCGCAATATTGAATGCCATGTATCGTCAATTTTAAATATTCTGAGCAAAGGTATAAAAAAGAGCATATAGTTGTTGATTTTGATTCCGAAAGATATAAATTTGATTTTTGTCGCAGAATACCTCAATAAATACTGCTTAGTAACGTTTATCAGATAACAACCTAAATTGCGAAATCGATGAAAAGAGTTATCATACTTCCCCTCTTATTCCTATGTATATATACCTTTGCCCAAACACCTATCAATGGTATTGTTGTGGATAAGGATACAAAGAAGCCTGTTCCGGACGTTATTGTCCAATACGGAGCCTCATCGAAAGAATATGCATATACCAATGCCGGCGGACGATTTTCTATACCCGAGAACAGTGAGGATGTCATCTATTTTCAATGTATCGGCTACAAATCCAGATCATTATTGAAGTCTGTACTGCGGCAACAGCCAACTGTTGTGATGGAACTCAATCCGGTCTCCCTCAATCCGGTTGTTATCAGTCCGTATGATGCCGATATGTTGCTGGAGGAAGTGATGCTTAATACCAAAAGAAATCTGGTCACAGACCACTCCATCGGATACCTGTTACATTTTCTGCAAACAAAGACTACCGACACCCTCCAAAACGAGATATACCTCAAATACACAACCACTCTGGATGAAAAAATATTGAAGAAGTCCTTAAAAAAGGAACGGATACCTTATACATATAATATCGTTGACATCAGGCGGCTGCAAAAATCCGTAACTCCTACGTCCGAGCTGTACGGAGCCGAATATCACGCTTCGCACCTGCTCTCATTCGGTAAAAGTATTAATAATGAAACAACAAGGACATATACATCCGACAGCTCTCTCATCATACTGAATATAGAACCTCTGGCCGGGAAAGAAGGCTGGGCGAATGGAGAGGTACGGATCAATAAAAGCGATATGACTATTAAGTCGATGGAGATAGAATCGGTCGATTCTATTCTGGCCTCGCAACCTGCAAAAAGATATCTGGGAAACATGGTCCGGATATTGAGGAAAGTAGGGCGTTTCGAATTTGCTAAAGCCAGTAATGGTAAATATTACATGAAAGAATGCTACACCTATTATAAATTCAGGGCGGTGAACGAATTTGGACGTGAAGAAGAAATAGTTTACCACTGTGATATTATATAGTTTCTAAAAATTAATTACACAAATATTTTTAAATAGTTCATTTGGTTTTAACGCCGTTGACATTAATCGCCAAAATTTGGCAATGCGATCTTTGATAGATGATAAGTATCGG
>Ga0153940_1000309_pt1 | contig 27727 bp, 20 predicted proteins | sample TSNJ024MetaG_FD_104736 | JGI IMG/M metagenome (GOLD analysis project Ga0153940, IMG submission 104736) | Attine ant fungus gardens microbial communities from New Jersey, USA - TSNJ024 MetaG | ecosystem: Host-associated > Fungi > Mycelium > Unclassified | place: USA: New Jersey, Brendan T. Byrne...
ACATGGCAACTCAAACTCAACTCCCCTGATTTCTCATTTGTGGAGGGGCGAAAATAAACAGGAAGGCGATCCGGTGTATACACTGCTGCACCGGATCGCCTTTGTCACTTATCTCATCAAAACTTCACTAAACTGTCAATTTCCACAGGCAAACCTGACGCAATTGATTTGTTCGCCGCCACTCCGGTCAAAATCGACATCGCTCCATCAACATGAGAGGCAGCCCGATGGAAGGGATCCTGCTCCGGATTCCCAAATATATCATTCAGCAGCAGCGGATCTCCACCACCATGTCCGCCGACACCTTCGATTACTTCTGCTTCATAAGGTTTTCCAAACATCGGATAAATCATCAGGGTCTTTCCTGTCAATGCGCCCTCGTCTTCTTTGTCACCACCGGCATTAATGTAAGATTTTTCCACTACCTTCATTTCGATTCTCCCCTTGCTTCCATTAAATACTACATGGAAGCCCTCCCATGGCATATAAGCATTTAACGAATAGGTTAAAATTGTCCCACTCTTATATTTTACCGTTACTCCCATCGTGTCCTCTATGGAAATATCATCAGCAAACACACTGCGATCACGGATATAACCGCTATCTGCTTCTGCATTTAAGTACAACTCCCGCAATTCATCATTACTCTCTAAATCAATCGCAAACGGATCATTTTTCGCAGCTTCACTTCCATAGCAACGATAGTAGAAATTCGTTTCTCCTCTTTTTTCCGCATTCTTCATTCCGTAAAAATTCAAATCACCAAATGCAAATACCGTTTTCGGGATACTGTCAATCCAGAAATTCACCAGATCAAAGTGGTGCGTTGATTTATGGACCAGAAGACCGCCGCTGTTATATTTATTTCGATGCCATCGCCGGAAATAGTCAGCCCCATGCTGGGTGTTGAGCAGCCATTCAAAATGGACAGAGAAGACATCTCCGATTACATCATCACGAATCAATTCCCTCACCTTGGTATTGTGGGGTGCATAACGGTAATTAAAGGTAATCCGGAGTTTTTTACCGGTTCTTTTCTGGGTATCGATAATCGCCTGAGCTTTCTCCGCATCAATTGTCATTGGCTTCTCGGATATTACGTCATATCCTTTTTCCATGGCACGGATAATATAATCATGATGGGTGCGATCCACGCTGGTAACAATAACCGCATCAGGCCTGATCTCATCCAGCATCTTTTCAAATTCCGTATAATGAAAGGTCGGTACCGGCGCTGCTCCATGGCGTTCTGAAATAATTTTGTTGGCATAGTTCATCCTGGTCTGTGAAATATCACAGAAGGCTGCCATCTCACTGGTCTCTTTAAAGGTTGTCACCACCGCTTCATAAAAAAATCTGGCCCGTCCACCTGTTCCCACTTGTGCATAACGTTTCTTAATCATAACTTATCTCCTTTTTCTGTTAAATTTATTTGTACTTGCAATACCCCTGTACCGGAAAGCTTTCTGCTTAGAGAATCCGGTCCATGTGTTCCTACATATAATGTATATCTCATTCCGCCTGACTGACGGACTCCCTGCTCATCCACGACGGTAAATGTATCTCCGGAAAGCATAATTTCTGTATTCCGGCACGTACCAGCTGGAAAAAGCATGCTTCGGTATCCGCAAAGAAACGGATGTCGGGAGGCATGTTGCGAATCCTCATTTTGACAGTAAATCTGGATCACTTCATGAGTATCCATATCCCCGATGTTTTCTGCTTCTACGGTCATTACCTTGCGAACCCGGTCAAATACTGCCTGCCTGCAGATCACCTTCCCATAGGTAAGCCCATAACCAAACGGATACAGCGGCTCCTGCTCCAGATACCGGTAAGTTCTGTTTTTCATAGAGTAATCAGTAAAGTCAGGAAGCCTGTTTTCCGGTCCATAAAATGTAATCGGCAGTTTCCCTGACGGAGATACATCTCCAAATAATACCTTGGCTGCCGCCTTTCCTCCTCTGGCTCCCGGATACCAGGTCATAAGTACTGCGGCACTCTGCTCCGTATAAGCACTGATATCCATGCTGCTCCCGGCCATCAGGCAGATCACCACCGGTTTTCCGGTGGAAAGAACTGCTTCTGTCAGCTTCCTCTGCACCATGGGAAGCAGCAGATCCGGTTTATCTCCTCCGGCAGATTCCCCGGTGCTGATATGATGCGCTTCTCCTTCGATACTTTCATCCAGTCCGACGCAGAGAATCACCACATCACTGTTCTTGGCAACTGCCAGTGCTTCGCTGAGCCGGTCGCTCGGAGCAGCCAGCCGTTCTGTACGGTCTCGCCACAGCTCACATCCGTTGGAATATAAAACCTGTATCGCTTCGCCTGCTGCCTCTGCAATTCCTTCCAGCATGGTAATGTGACGTCCCGGTGTTCCATGATAATTCCCAAGAAGAACAGGCCGGGAATCTGCATTTGGACCAACCACTCCGATCGTCTTCAACTGCTTCTTTTTTAACGGAAGAATTCCATTATTTTTAAGCAGCACCATACTTCTCTGTGCTGCCCGCTCATTAAATTGTTGATGTTCCCGGCAGTCAACCAAGGTATACGGCAAATTATCCCACGGCGTTTTGACTTCATCCAGGCAACCAAGCAGAATTCTTGTGGTAAGTGCCCTGATGCAGGCAGTCTTTATCTCCTGCTCTGATATCAATCCTTTATCCAGTGCTTTTAAAAGATACAGGTAAGTATTTCCACAATTCACATCACATCCGGCTTTCAATGCCAATGCTGCACTTTCTGTCATATCCCTTGTTATGCCGTGATGCTCATGAAAATCTCTTAACGCAAAACAGTCTGATACGTAATACCCCGCAAATCCCCATTTTCTACGCAGAAGTTCTGTTATCAGAAAAAAGCTTCCGCAGCATGGTTCACCATTCAACCGGTTATATCCTCCCATAGTACCCTCTGCCTCACCTTCGGTAATACATCGCTCAAAAGCAGGAAGATAACTTTCAGTCAAATCCTTTGCTGTCGGTTCTACATTGATCTCATGGCGGAGTTCTTCAGGCCCGGAATGAACCGCCAGGTGCTTTACACAGGCCGCTGTCTTTAAATAGCATTTATCATCCCCCTGCAGTCCTTTGATAAATGCCACCCCCATAGTTCCGGTAAGATACGGATCTTCACCATAGGTTTCATGACCCCTGCCCCAGCGGGGATCCCGAAACAGATTGATATTGGGGCCCCAGATGGTCAGACCTTTGTATATCCCCACGTCCCCTTCCTGCTGATACGCATTATATTTTGCCCGAGCTTCCACAGCGATCATCCCGGCCACCTGCCGTACCAGCTCCGTGTCAAAGGTTGCCGCCAGTCCGACTGGTACCGGAAACACGGTGGCGGTTCCGGCTCTTGCCAGACCATGAATCCCTTCATTCCACCAGTTATATGCCTTGATCCCCAGCCGCTTGATTGCCGGTGAATCATATTTTAACAGGGAAGCCATTTCTTCCGTCGTCATCTGCTCTGCCAGCTCACAAGCCCGTGTCCTGGCTTCTCTTCGATCAATCATCGATTATCTCCTTTTCCCTCCGGTTCCTCGCGATCCAGTGCCTCACAAAATGTCAAATAGGAATGATCCGGAAATGAATATTCTCCCCGGTAATTGGACGCATTGCAATGCGGATACTTCACCGGCTGATAATCCCATTGATTCTGCTCATCGTCCTGTCCATAAATGTACATCTGCCGGTAATCCCAAACAACGATCTCATCCCGGCAGTCTCCGCATAGATCAATGGCTTCACAGCACAAAACCGGATGTCCGTCATCTGGAAAAGCGACAGCCGCAATCCCGTCACCATTATACAAACCGCCCTTTTTCGGATCTGCATTCAGCAAAAACAGATCACTGCCATCTCCTTTCCAGTTCACCGGAGCCAGAATATTCCCATTCTGTTCATTCTCCATCTCCCACAGCAGGCTGCCAAAACAGTCATAGAAATAAACCACCCCCTGATGTCCCCAGAAGTTACTGACTGCCAGCTCAAATCCCTGCCGTTCAGGACAATAATTGCCGACACTGACTCTCTGTGCATGGCCGATCTTATCCCTCATCAGGATATTCCCCTGAAAATCTCCGATAAAAAAACCTTCCGTTCCTGAAACGCAGGCAAAATACCCTTTGTCAGTTCCAGCCATAAACTTGCCGGCGACAATCTCATCGGTGTGATCCGCTTTGATCGGATACGTCCAGATTTGCTTTCCTTTGTGATCCAGCAGCGTATATCCGCACAACAGCTCATCATGACCATCACCGTTGATATCAATAGCCAGAGGATAGTGTCCGGTGTTTTGCGGACTTTTGTATTTCCACAAGATATTCAAATCGGCATCCAATGCATAGATACGACAATACCGATCCTTAATCAAAATATCAGATGCCCTGTCTTTTCCTGAAAAATTAGCAATCCGGATGCCATCCGGGTTGATTCGGTCAAATGCATAGGTTTGATACGGCACTCCGAGCAGACTGTCATCCTCATCATCGCTAAGCGGAGTCTTCACCTTCTTTTTCACCTGTCCGGTAGTTCCATCTAAAATTATGATTTCAAAATTGATTCCGCATATTACTTCATCAACACCGTCCCCATCAATATCGTAGACCTGTACCGGCAAATCCGCCGATACCTTGCCAAACTTCTCCGTCTGTTCGGATGGTTCACCGCGCTGCCACAAGATCTTTCCGTCCAAATCAATCGCCGTGAGGCAGCTGATATGCGGATAAGCATCCCTGGTCACTCGCTTCTGTGCCTGCGCCAGCACGATGTGCCATTCCCCCGTTCCGGTCAGATGACCAAACCTGATCTGGCGGCTGGTTCCAAAATTACCCAGACTGATCTTTTTCCACAACTTCATTCCGGGATATGTACTTTGAACCTGAGCAATGATGTTCTTGTCCGCTCTGATTCTCTCCTGGATTTTCTTACTAACGGCTTCACTCATCATAACCTTTACTTCTGCAAACTGGGTCGGGCAGTCTGCTGTGATTCCAATCTTTCCGCCTCTCCCAACCAGCTCTTCCGAACAAAAAACAAACAATTCCTGCTCATTCAGCATACAGGTGACCTGCGCCCCTGCGCAAACTGCTTTTAATCGGTACCAACTGTCACAATCACTTTCATAGTCTGCCTCCGCCAGCTTATATACTTCCTCTTTGTGACGGTGAACCAGGGTAATTTTCCCTTTTTCCATCTGTAACACCAGTGTGTTAATGCTGTTTGCCATGCAAAATGCCAAACCTGCCACCCCTTTGGTCGAAATCCGTCTCAGGACGATCTCGCAAGTATAATCCTGCCACTGGGGTATTCCAGTCTGCAATGTTGGAAACATCCGGTGAGGACGGTTTTTCTCAATCCTCATCTGCTCCATATAATGCTGCTTTCCGTCACCGGTAATGAGCCATGTAGGGCCGGTTCCGTTATAATTATAATTACACACCTGATCAACCCAGGCACCTGCCTCCCCCTTCTGACTGACCAACTGGTATTCACCCATCGCCGAGTGATCCGGGTCATAGGGAAACTCCCCGATGGGGAAGTCGGAAAAATCATCATAAAATAGCACGATCTCTCGCTCCATTTGTTATCATCCCTTTCTGTTTTTATATTCCTGCGGAGTAACCCCGGTAATGCTTTTGAACAGCGTCGAAAAATACTGCACACTGCTGTATCCCAGCGCCGAGGATATTTCATAGATTCGCTTATTGGAAGTGGTCAGCAGCTCTTTGGCTCGCTCCACCTTAACTTTCTTTACATACTCAATAAATGAGACGCCCATCTCTTCCTTAAAATAACGGCTGAAATAAGAGGGATTCATATTCATAAACTCCGCCACCTCGGTCATGGTAAAGGGCGTATCAATCTGTTCTTTCATGTAGTGAACACTCCGTTCAATCGGTGTCATGAGCTCAGGCTTCGGTGGGTTTCGGATGGATTCCAGCGCCTGCTTTGCTTCCAGAACATTCCGCAGCTTGTCCCGGGCAATCACCACCTGGTCGATCACCTCCTGCTTCAGCACCGGCTTTGTCACAAATCCGCTCACCCCCAGCTCAATTGCCTTCTTGGCATATTCAAATTCCTGATAAGCAGTGATCACAATGCACTGCAGCTGGGGCAGCTCGCTTTTTAAATATGCAATCGCCGACAATCCATCCATCTCCGGCATCCTGATATCGGTTAATAACAGATCCGCCTGATACTGTATCGCCGCTTTCATCATTTCTTTTCCATTCTCCGCCTTTGCCACCACGCAAATGTCATATTCGTGCCACGGAATGATATCCGCAATTCCATCCAGGACACTGCGCTCATCATCTGCAATAATCAACTTATACATCCGCTCTCCTCCTCCGGCAGCACAACCACCACCTTTGTCCATTCTCCATAAACGCTGTCAATGGTCAACCCGCCTTTCCCGGGATAATACATCCTGATGCGCTGGGCCACATTTGCCAGTGCAAAAAAATCATTTTCCCGGTAATCAGACTGTCCCAGCCCTTCCTGTATCCGACGCAGGCGCTCCGGCTCAATTCCGGCTCCGTTATCCCAGATTTCAAAAACCAGGAAACGATCCCGGCAATAGCCGCGAATGCGAATCTGCGTATTCCTATTCTTATCTGCCGCTCCATGGGTAATTGCATTTTCCAGCAGCGGCTGAAGCATCAGATTGGGAATAAATAAAGATAAAATCTCCTCTTCAAACTCAATCTCATAATGGAACTGCGCCGGAAACCGAATCTCCTGAATCTGGGCGTAATATTTTAACTGATTAAGATTGTCAAACAGACAGATGGCGTCATTTCCAAAATTCAAACTGGTTTTATAGTAACCGGCAGTCGCATAAACCATCTGTTCCAGAGCATCATAGTCTTTCTGCTCCGTCATCCAGATCATACTGTTAAAAATGTTGTACAGAAAATGCGGCTTGATCTGGGATTGAAGCATCTTCAGCTTGCCATCCTTCAAACGTATCCGCTCCACAATCAGCTCATTTACCAGTTCCTTCGTCCGCAGAGACATGTGATTGAAATGTTTGAAAATCTCATCAAAAATATCCCGGCCGGTTCGCTCCACCTGGACGCCAAACTCGCCCTGCTCAAATTCAGTCATTGCATCCAGCAGCTGAGCGATCGGCTCTTCCACCCGCTGTCTGAAGATCCGGATAATCATGGCATAGGCAGCGATCAGGATTGCACATAGCAGCAAAGCAGCAATCACAAAGATTCCCCAATCAAAAGAAATTCCTGTCCCCGGGTAGTAAAGATAAAAGTACCAGCCGGAGTAAGACGACTGCAGATACACCGCCGTGTAAGAACGACGTCCGGAAAAAAATTGATATCGGGACTGCTTTGACTCACCGGCAGTCTTTAAATATTCCATATCATCATCTACCAGTCTGACCGCCGGAATTTCCACCGTATCACTGATGATTGCAAATCCGTCTCCCGTCTCCTGCTGCTTCATCAGCACAGAAAACACGGACTTAGGAATGTCGATACAGACAATACCGGTCTTTTCTCCTGTCACAATGGAATAAACCGGTCTTACAAAGTACACAAAACGATTCCCGTCCTGTTCTCTGGGGATGATGCCGTCACTAAAATCCATAACCCATACAGAATTATGGATGGATTCCATATAATTTTGGTAATAGCGGACGGATTCATCCTCCACCCCATAAAATACACCATTTCTGGATGTAATCAGCGTTTTTGTCGCTTCATCAAACACTCGAATCCGATAAATATTGTTGGCGCCGGCCTCTATGTTGGACAGATAGTCCATACACGTCCGGAAATAAAGATAATCCATCCGTCGAAGATTCGCCGCCTTAATACCCTGAATCTGGGAACTGGTCCAGATAGTCTCGCCAATGGATGCCGTCTCTGCCATGATCCGATCTGCATAAGTCACTGACTGCGCCAGTATCCAACGCTTGCTTTCTGCCACAACAGCAGTCTCCCTGACTGAGTAATAGGTCATAAACATCACACTGATAATGATTGCTGCCAACAGCAGCACTTTAAAGAAATAGTTGTGTAATTCTTTTTTTAACTGAAAAGCTTGTTTTTCCACACCAGATCCCCCTGAACACCGAACAGTCATAAAGGCTGCCGCATCTCTTTTGCAGCAGCCCTTTTTATAATTATTGACCATTTAATTCTTTTAATATCGTATCTCCATTAATACTGTTCCAGAAATTCCTGTAATTTTCCATTCCTTCTTCAATGCTAACGGTTCCCAGCACAACCTGGGACACTACCTCCTGCCAGGTACTGGTGATCGACGAGGCTACCTGATCATGGGAATCGGATATTCCTGACGGCACCACATATTTCGGTCCTTTGTGCTCCTGTGACAAATCCATCATTTCATTCTGGACATCCAGGGAATCTGCAATTTCAGTCGGCGGAACTACTTTTACATTGCTGAAGTCATCCAGAAATGCTTCATATAAATATGCGTACTTCGGAGCGTAGCCGGAGTTTTTAGCTTTATCCGTAGCTACTGGCATATTGTTCTCATCTAATGTATAATGCTCACCTTCAATTCCCAGGTTAAAGAATGCCGAATATACCTCCGCATCACAAACCAGTGCTTCGATCAGCACCATCGCCTCTTCCGGATTTTTACAGTCCGCAGAGACGGCAAATGCTGTCTGAACAGCTTCATTCAATCCGCCGCCGTCTCCATCAGGTCCGATAACGGCATAGATCGGAAATACATCTGAGTAAACTCCGGCAGCTTCTGACTGAGTAAGGTAATTGGTATAGTTTGTTACATAATCAATCGCACTGGCAGCTTTTTTCGTGTATACATATTCACGCATCGTTGCATTTTCGGTTGTGATAAACTCCTGAGCAATGATCCCTTCGTTATACAGGCGGCATATATATTCAAGTGCTGCCACCATCTCCGGCTCCTGGAAGCCATCCACATACACACCGGCTTCATTTTTATAGATTCCCGCATATGCCCCATAAGAATTCATGAAATACTGAAAATTATCAATCCATTTCGGGAAACTGAAAGGAATAATTCCGGTTCCCTTCAGTTTACTAAGCTCTGTGACAAACTCTTCTGTTGTCGGTGTATTGGAAAGCTGAATATTATATTCTTCCATAATATCTTTACGCATAAACAGCACTTTCACCCTTGGCTTAGTATACGGTACATGATAAACAGAGCCGTCCACCCGTAACACATCGTAGTTGTCAGCCGGAATTGCCGAAAGCCGCTCTGATTTTTGGATATAATCATCCAGTTTCAGCAGCTTTCCTCTGGATACATAATTTGGCAGCTTGGTCATAACCTGGGACAGCGCCAGTACATCCGGTATATCACCGCTGGAAATCATGGTCTCCACTTTTTCATTGTAATTTGCTACCGGCGGAATAATTGTCGTGAGCGTAACTCCGGTTTTCTCCTCCAGCATCTTCGTCACCGCCTTCTGCAGTTCTGCATCCGTACTGATGCCAAACGTATTGTCTGCACAGCTGAAGCTGAGTTTCACCGGATCCTTCGGCGCAGGAGCCGTATCTCCGGCTGTGCCGGAACTGGCTGCGGCAGTTGTACTGCCTCCTGTGCTATTGCCGCAGCCTGCAAGCGCCGATACCGCAAGCGCTGCCACAAGTGTCATTGCCCCAATTCTTCTCTTTTTGATCATAATCTTCTCCTTTAAATGCTTTATTGTGTTTTTGCTAATGATACCATCTGCTGCTATTCTTTTACACCTCCTAACATCAGTCCGCTGACAAAGTGACGCTGTACAAACGGATATATTATCAGAACCGGCAGCATTCCCAACATCATAACTGCCATTTTGATATTATTATAGACAATATTGCCATCTCCCATCGATCCGTCCCCCTGGAATACGATGGCCCGCAGCATTACCTGAAGTGTATACTTCTCATTGCTGTTGATAAACATCACAACCTCCGTATAACGATTCCAGTATCCCACAAAATAAAATAACATCACTGCCGACAGGATTGGGACAGACAGCGGGATAACAATTTTGGTCAGTACCATGATATCATTACAGCCGTCCAGCTTCGATGATTCGATGAGACTCTCCGGTATCGAGGTCATAAAGTTTTTCACAATAATCAGATTAAAGGTGGAGATTGCAAATGGCCAGATAAGTGACCAGGTGCTGTTGATCAATCCCAGAGATTTCACCAGCACATACAGCGGCATGAGTCCTGCATCAAACACCATTGTAAGCGTAACGATTCTCATAATCTGCCTTCGAAACAGCAGCTGCTTCTGTGATAAAGCATAACCAAGAGGAATTGTAAACAACATCGACAATGCTGTTCCGGCTACTGCCACGTAGAGGGAATTAACAAATCCTTTCATATAGCCGCTTTTAAACACTCGCAGATAATTTTTCAAGGTTAAGGATCTTGGCCACAGCAAATATGCATTCCCCATGACATCTTTATCTTCCGCAAATGAAGTTACGATTACATTCCAAATCGGTAATATGACCACCGCACAAATGAGTGCCAATATAATAACATTGACAATACGGAACAGCATCCTGGATTTTGACTCTTTAATTTTCATTTTTTACACCTTTCGTCTGCTATAAAATAGAATCGTCCAATAATTTCTTGCTGAACTGGTTGGTTCCTAACACCAGTATCAGACTGACAATCCCAACCAGCAGACTGACAGCAGTCGAATACGCAATGTTTCCTGACAGCACGCCTTCTCGGTATGCATAGGTCTGCAGCACGTCACTCACCGAATACACCGAAGAATTATACATAACCTGTACCTGCTCAAAAATCTTCAGCACATGAGACAGATTCAGCATAAGCATGGTAATAATCGTTGACTTAATACTCGGCAGTGTGATATGCCACATCTGTTTCCATCTTCCGCACCCGTCGATAGCCGCCGCCTCATAAAGCTGTGGATCCACAGTCGAAAGCGTCGCTACATAGATGACGGCACCATACCCCATCTGACGCCAGATATAAGACACAATCAAGATCGCCCGGAACCACTTGGTACTGGCAAAGAAATATACCGGTTCCACGCCAAATGCCGCTAAAATGTTATTGACCACACCAGAAGAAGGTGACAGAATATTCGCAAATATCGCCCCAACAATAACCCAGGAAAAAAAGTAAGGAATATAAATCAAAAACTGTACGGAACGCTTTGCTGTCAATGATTTTAATTCATTAATCATCAGTGCTACAATCAAGGGTATCGGAAAATAGAAGATGATATTGCACAAACTGATAATAATGGTATTTCGAAACGCATTCCAGAACACAGCTGATTGAAACAGTCTTTGAAAATTTTTTATTCCGACAAAACTGACTTTAGCCCGGAAGCCATAATCTGTAAATGCAAGAAACAGACCGCCGTATGTAAGATATTTAAATATAATAAACCACAATAACCCTGGCAATAACATGATAAACAGGTAGCGCTGTTTATATATGGTGACTCTGATATTGGTCTTTTTCTTCATCACAATCTCTCCACTTGTGCAAAATGTATTTTATTTTTCCGTGTTTATATCATATCATGTTTATTATCACTATAACATGTCTGTCTTTTTACATTTTGTTCGTTATTTTTACTTGTTCTGTGTTCTGGTAGAAAAACAAAGAAGGGCCATCCATATGTCCCTTCTACAGCATTTTCCTTGATTTCGTTCACCAACTTAATAATCTCTGCCTGCCGCTTGCTATCAAACAGCTTCACAAAGCTCATTGGTATATCCACCGTCACTTTCTACCCTGCCACTTCCACAGCATTTTCCTTAATTTCATTCACCAACTTAATAATCTCTGCCTGCCGCTTGCTATCGAACAGCTTGACAAAGCTCATGGGTTTATCAAATGGCGGTTTCATCAGCTCTGCTACATTCTCGATATATCCATTCTGTACCACATAATCAACAATTTTCTTCACAAATACAATTTGCTGCTGGTTCAGCGATTCATCATTAATAAATTTTGAAAATACATTCATAGCTGCTTCATGCTCTAATTTAGCAATCTTACGGATAAGCAAACCAAATGGCGTATCACCAAACTCTCTCTTGTAGTCTTCCTTATTCCCCAGTTCTTCCGTAAAGATACTTTCAAGCGCCTTATAGTCCCCAGCTTCAAGCTGCATATTATTTCTAAGTTTCCAGATTACCATATGATCTTTGTGCTGTTCTATGTAACGATTCACTTTCAACTTGTAATCTTCAAAATCATATGCTGCATCCAGAATATCGCCCTCTTTTCTTGATAAAATCGGATCAGCCAGACATGTCATGACCGGCTTCTTTCCTTCTCCCTCATCCACGGTAAGCTTAATTAAATCTCTTAATTCCACTCGCACCTTTTCAAATAGCAAAATATCATTTGCTTCCCAAAATTCATCTGTCTGAACAGACTTGATTAATGGCAATTTTTCTTTGATTTTAGGAATGATTGCCTTCTGTTCTAACGCTCCCATCAAAGTACAAATTTGATTTTTTACTTTCTTAAATCCCGGAAGTGTTTCCATTTGTGAGATAATCAAACCATACATCAAATTATCAAACCTTTTTGCATATTCATCTTTATCATCCATATCTGCTAATGGTGCTATATGACGTGACAAATCATGATTGTCCTGCTCCGAAAGATATATAAATGCTTCTTCCTTATTGAATTTCTCTACATGCCGTAACTGCATATGTACCGCTATCAACTCTTTGTTCATACTCTGCACTTGCTGCAATACGGTATCAACAAGTTCGTTTCTAAAGTTTTGGTAACTTTCTGCAATATAGTCCGCTATTTGCAGGTTTTGGATAATACGTACTCTTTTGCTGAAAATCTTTTCGCTGAGACTTTCTGTGTCTTTTCCTTCAATTCCTTCTTTATTTGCACGGAAATATTCAAAATTTCCACAATAATCAAAAATGTAAAATCGCTTTTTATCTGTATATTCCCCATCTTGCGAGTCTACAAATTCTCTGTCTTTACAAAGCCTGGTTCCTCGTCCGATCATCTGCCAGAACTTTGTTTTTGAGCGCACTTTTTTAAAAAAGACAAGATTCACCACTTCCGGCACATCAATCCCCGTATCCATCATATCCACAGATACTGCGATATATGGCGGTTTATTGGCAATCTTGAATTCGTCAATGACAGATTGCGCATAGGTATCTTCACAAGTAATTCGTTTCGCAAATTCACCCTTTAATTGGGGATATAGCTTATTGAATCGCTGCAAAATGAATTCTGAATGGGTTTTGTTTTGGGCAAAGATAATTGTTTTTCCAATTCTATCCCCACCTTCTGTCTTTATGCCATTTACCATCAGATCCTGTAATACCGCATCTACTGTCTTTTCATTAAAAACAAATTTATTCAGCATCGGAGATGGCACATATTCCGGCATATTCCCTTCGTCATCCCCAAAGTCGTCTTCGTATCGTTCTTTGTCCTCTTCCGTCAAATCATCATAAACGATCCCTTCTTCCAAAAACTTTGTTGCTGTTTCAATATTAAAATATGGCACTAATACATGATCATGATAAACTGCTGTTTCGTAGTCATATGCATAAGTCGGAACCCCTTGCTCTATTTCAAAAAAATCATAAGTATTGCGGTCAACATCTGTTTTAGGTGTTGCCGTAAGACCCACAATAATGGCATCAAAATATTCAAAAATAGTGCGATATTTCTTAAATATGCTCCTATGAGCTTCGTCAATAATAATTAAATCAAAATGAGATGGGGTAAATAAACGTTGTCCTTCTTCATTTTTTTCTACATCTATGGCATTCAGCATCGTTGGATAGGTGGAAAAAATGATTCTGGCATTTTTATCATCTTTATTAGACAATAAATTGCAAAGGCTCATATCTGGAAGATAATTTTTAAAATCATCTTTCGCCTGTTTTACAAGGGCTTTTCTATCTGCCAAAAATAGAACGTTAGTTACATATCCACCTCGGGATAATACATCCGTCAAACTGGATGCCGTTCTAGTCTTTCCTGTACCGGTAGCCATTACCAGAAGATTTTTTCTATGTCCCCCCACTATGTTATCACAGACTGCTCTTATTGCTTCCTTCTGGTAATAGCGGTCTGTAATTTTATCATCAATACGAATCGTATTTAAATCTTTACGTTCCTCTCTGCGATTCATCAATTTTTGCAAATCTGTTTTCGAAAAAATACTGCTTACTTTTCTCTGTGGATAACTCTCATCATCCCAGAAATACGTATCAAAGCCGTTGGTCGTAAACATCATCGGTTTACGTCCATATCTTGCTTCAATTGCCTTTGCATACAAAAGAGCCTGCTGTCTTCCGATATTCGGATCTTTGCTTGTTCTTTTTGCTTCAATCACTGCCAAAGGTAAACCGTCTTTTCCAAACAAAACATAGTCAGCATATCCCATCTGACCAGGTTTTCTGTCCATATCTTCGACTTCGAATTCTTCCTTTATATCGTGATCAAAATCCCATCCAAGCAATTTCAAATCTAAATCAATATATTTCTTTCTTGTCTCAAATTCTGATATATCGTTTGCCGTAAATGTTCTTTCTTCTTTGTGCTGGTCTTTTTCTAAAGTATACTGTGCAGAAAGTGCTTCAATCTTCTCTCTAAGGGCTTTGATTTCATTTTCTTTTTCAAAAAGCAAGCCTTCCTGCTCCTTTATTTTAGCCACATCAACTATAACCTTGGCTTCCGGAATCAACGTTTCTTCAAATACTCTTTCCTGATATTCCGTTCCATAACAATAATCAATCCATTCAATAAATTCAAACAACCCCTGTAATGCTAATACAGCATCGCTTTTTGACACTTTCTTGTCGGTATGTACAGAAAGATTCCCTAACTTAATGATAAACGGCATCTTGCCCCATGTTTTTTCATCTAAGGCAAAGCGAAAGCTTGGTTCATGAATTAAGGATTGCAAATTGTCTTTATATGGCATAGAAATTGTATTATCCGCAGAGTAAACCCACTTTACCGCCAGCTCCAATGCTTTTCTGGCACCAACAGCACTCATGGCCGGAGAAGATGTCAACACTTTCTCTGCCTCAACACAAGCTGCTGCAAAAAGTTCATATTCCGTTTTTGATGTTAAGAATTCGAAGTTTGACATAAAGCCTCCTTCATTTTACTTTTGTTTTCTTTGTTTCTCTGTTGCTTTGAGTCTACCATTGATTAATAAACCGAGAGGGATACTGTTTTTTATCATCTCCCCATGGCATTCGCTTGATTACGGGATATGACAAATAACACAGTCGTTTAGCTCTCGTAACGGCAACATACATATTATTTTTTTCCTGCGCCATTGCTTCGCCGTCGCTATTTATGGCACGATAATCGGGAAAAGTTCCCTCTGACAGACCAATAATGAAAACCACCTCAAACTCTAACCCTTTTGACATATGAGCAGTCAATAAAGCCACTCCTGAATCTGCCGCTATGTCTTGGGTCTTCCCAAGAGATATTGCGTTGCGAAACGACACGAGAGTTCTGTTTTCACGCGCCACACGGCTCTTAAAATTACCCCAATGAATATTCCACTCACCAATATCTTTTTCAAGCAAATACCTGTCATCATCAGATAGTGCAGCGGGTATGTTGTCTCTCAAAACCAAAAGTGCTTTGTCAAAGTTAAAAGTACCTTCCATGGCAGTGTATGGCAGCGCTGAACTCAGCCAGGCATACTTGCTCTGAGACAGGAGTTGTTCAATTAATATATTTGTGTTGTCAATGGCAGCACATGAAGATACATCTACGGATGCCATCTTGCACAGCATCTGTTTATGATATAAATCCATAGGGTTCATAATCAGACGTATCACCAGGTCAAATGCTTCCATATAGTCGGTTTCAAAACTTATTCCAGATTGTGTTTTTTTATAATAAAAAGGGATATTGAATTCTGTAAGTGCATCCTCAAGCTTGGAAAAAACATATTTGTTTCTTGCCATGACTGCAAAATCATCTAACTTCAATGGGCTTTCAATGTCTTTATGACCAACTACAATGAGCTTTTGAATCGCCTTGCAAACCGCTTGAGCCTCCGCCTCCTCATTATCAAACATCGTAACTGAAACTTCGCCTTCATAAAAATATTTTGTAACATCCTCTTTATTCCCTGTAAGGCTGTTGGCAAACTGTATTATTTGTTTCGCTGAGCGAAAATTTTCGTCCAGCGAATAGACCGTCGGGCGGAAGTCATGGACAAACATTTCTGACATATATTTGCTGCTTGAACCATTAAATGCATAGATGGACTGATTTTCATCTCCTACCATCATGATATTGCGGAAATCAGAACCACACAACGCTTGAATCAAGCGATACTGTGCATTGTTCAAATCCTGTGATTCGTCAATACAGATATAACGATAAACAGAATTATACAGCTTAACGACATCCGGATTTTCAGCCAAAACTCGGTATGCAAAGAACAATATGTCATCGAAATCCATTGCGTTTTGGCTTAATAAAATCTCATTATACTTTTGATATATTTCAGGGAATGGTGCCTCAAATTCACAGAGTTCAGGCGTAATAAAAGAACGCTTTTGCTCCGAAATGATCGACAAGCATTTCGCCAAAAACATCTCCGGCCTCTGTTGTTGACGCAGGATCACGCCAAGACGAGAATCGCTCGTGAGAACATCTCTCAAAATAGATATCCTATCATTTTCACTTTCAAATAAAGACATATCGGTTCGCAAACCTACAAGATAACCTCGTGACTGGATCATATCAAGGCAAAACGAATGTATCGTACCGATTGTAACCCGGTCAATGGCTTCACCGATTTCGGAATCAGATTCAAGTCTTGCTCGCATTTCCTCGGCGGCCATATTACTAAAAGTTAAAGCCAAAACTTTTCCACGCTTTTTAGCAGACAGTAAGTGCTTAATACGTTCTGTCAAAACGCGTGTCTTACCGCTGCCAGGTCCTGCTTTCACAAGTAAAGCCCCGTCAATGTGTTCAACTATTGCGCTTTGCTTTATTGAAAGATTCATTCCGTTCCCTCCTCCGCAATATCCATTTACCTGCCAACATTAGCAGCCAGCACCGTAAATAGTTGCTCTATTTTTGGCGGTATGCGCTGGCTGCCATCCGCCTGGCTGACAAGCTTTTGTGCAACAGGCAACGCATATTCCGTCTTGCCTTTATGACATAAATCAGTTAAGGCTTCCACTCGCCCATTTGCATGGTTATAGTTTCTGGTGATGCCACCTTTTCGTTTTTGACCTTGCTTTTGCTGTATATATGATTCAAAAAAGTTCTCATCATCTTCATATTCGCAAATAGCACTTATCATCGCCTCCGAATATCCGGCGCGAATGAGGTGCTTTTCATAGTCGTCACCGTTTTCCAAGACAATCACATTATCCAACGTTGAATAATCCTTTTCAAAAACATCTCCTACTGCTGTACGAACAGATTCAATCGCCTCATTTTCGCCATCACTAAAAATGAACCAAGGTATATCAAAGTCCTTTGCTAAGGAAAGAAATGGTGCATAGTTATTTTTACCACCTATGTTGATAATGCTTACGCCAAGAGCGTATGGAGCGCATCCAAAATATTCTCGAAAAAATATAGGAAGCGCTAATTCTTCGGTTATCCCCTCACAAAGAATAGCGGCAGAAGCAAACAGAAACTCCGCCCGCGTGTTTACAACTTCACGGAAAATCTTCTGGGTATCATCAACTCGGTTTTCGCCAGTCTTGTATTGAGTTACCATGCTTTTCCCGTTTCGTTTACTAAAATGGATCGTATCTGCTAAAACAGATTGAGCAACAACGCTGGGGGAATGTGTGCTGACTATTTTTTGCCCAGAAAAACGGGAAATCTGCTCAAATAGCAGCCGTTGTGCCTGTGGGTGCAAATGCGCTTCCGGTTCCTCCATAGTAAGCATTATGTACTGTTCTGCTTCTTCATCATCAGCCACCATTTTTTCTTTTTGATTCTCAATAAAGGCAGCTAAGGTTAAAAACGAAACCCAGCTACGTGTTCCATATCCATGCTGGGAAATTGGAAAAGTAGCAGCAGCTCCATCCTTCATGACAATATCCATGCCTTTACTTATGTCCGATATTTTCCGAGCCAACGGCTCAATCGCAACTGTACTTGATTCAGAGCCAATCGTTTTGCCTATCGCAGAAATTCTTTCTTTGGTTAAGGCAAGCGACGGAATACTATCGATAATCATAGTATTAACATGGCTGAGCTGTTCTTCAATTTCTTGCACTTTTTCATCAGTTAAGTCGTAGTTGGATGTCACGCGGCCAAAATATGATTTTCGGCTCCGCATATCTTGGACGATATCTCGGTTGGCATCCATATAGAAAGCTTGCAGTGATGTGCGCATATCCTCATTATAAATAGCCTTTTTATTTTCAAGCACGGATGTATCGATACTATCTTTCCATTGTCGAATACAGCGGCGATTCAAAATGTAGCTATCTTTAATTGCATCAAGTTTGATTTCGGCACGAATACCGACAAAATTTCCTTCATCGCTTGTAGTAATCCAGGACTCGGTGAAAACACTGGTCCAAAAATCAGTAAAGTCTTTACACACGCTACCATCTGCATTGATGGGTTGAATCAATATATCTATTATTGCCATTTTCGATTTTTCTAAACGCTCGCCATCGCCAATGAAAATATCACTCTCCGAAAGATCTGAAGTGCCGATGACAGCAGTATTTATCGCCTTTAAAAAATTGGATTTCCCGGTATTGTTTTGTCCAAGTACCACATTAGACATGCTCAACTCCAAATCCAGAGATTCAATAGAACGATAGTTTTTTATGCGTACTTTTGAAATCATTATTCCCATGATATTACCTTCCTAAACTTTACTTTTGTTTTCTTTATTCCATTTTTTATTGGTCTGTAGGACTACATACTACACTTATATACCTTGCATTCACTTTTCACTTTTTCGAGTAACGTTGAACAATCAGAATGCTTTTCGATATGTTTGCCTGTTTTTCCCTCTATCCAGGAAAAACTACCTTGATGATAATATTTACAAAATACAGTTATGTTGTCTAAATTAATAGTGAACAATTCGCTCAAGGACGCGTTTCCAATATTTAATTCAATTTCTGATTTTCCTTGATTGTCTGTAATGATATAGCCTATAATTTTATTGGTTATATTTGGAGAATATACAGTCCAAACGACGTTGTGCATTGATGGAACATACTTTGATAGGCAATACAATAAATCAGAAGCTAATGCTGTGTCAGCTAATTCCCTTTTCTCTATGTGAGACATACAGTCATCACCCATACACACACTTGCTCGATCAAATTCTATAGTCATTAATTTAATTCTCCCTCAAAAAATATACGCAACTGTTATATTCAATACTGGACGACATTAAAGTCATACTCAACGTTTTACTGTATTTGTCTTAATAAACATAATGGGAAATTCAAGATATTACATAAAAGACTCATCTATCAAATCTATATTTTATAATTCAATAGCCACTGCATCGTTATTTCATAATATTTTTTGTCGAATTCTTCTGTATATGAGGTAGCCCAAACTTCATCTGCTTCAAGATTGATTTTGCTTAAACCATACTGCTTAAAATATCCAAAGAAGTCTAATTCGTCCATGGCACTTAATTTTTCTATATTCATTTGACGGAATAGCATATACTGAACAAATTCTTCCGAAGAATTACACTCTCTTGTTACTATATCCAAATCATAAATATTGGCCGCATATGGTATTAATTGATCTTTTGACAAATCAAGATAGCAATAAATTTCTGATGGAATTGATGTGAAATTCTCCATCATAATACTGCAAGGAAATTTCCATGTTGTGTTCTTTAGGGTTAAATCGTTACCACCTACATCAATAAATTTACCTTCACTATTCAAATGGTCAATAGTCCTTATTGACTGTTCATACGCTTTACCGATAGCTTTGTAAACATCATCTTTGATAGCATCCAAGTTTCCCTTTAGTGCAGGCAGTGTCAACAATTTACCCTTAGCTTCAGCAAAAATAGTAGCATTATCACTTTGGGCAGTTATGTCAGCCTCAAATGTTTTGGAGTTTTGACGATATTTTAGAGATAAATGCACTACATCAAACAGTCGCAAAAAATATTGTTTTGCCAATACCTCCACTACATTCCCCCTATTCTCTTTATATCTGTCTACTACATCCTGAGCTAACTTTTTTTCTGCTATAAAAGTATAATGAAATAATTTGGGCAAATTTAAAATTGTTGAAACAGGTATCGGCATATATATGTAGTATCCAAAATCAACAAATGGTTTAGCATATAATGGATTGAAATCATTGGTTGAAACAGCTTTTAAATTGGTATCGCCGGGGATAATTGAAAGATAGAGAAGTAGCCTATCAATTTCAGTTTTATCGAATTTTTGGTAAAGCATCTCCTTCGATATCTTAAAACCGTGTGATTGAATTATAGCAATTCGATTAGCAGTTTCTTCTGCTATAAATATAATATTCATGTATGCCTTGTATATAAACATAATTACTTTTTGGCACGTTGAAAATGAAAAGCCGTATGCATTTTTCAAATCTTCATCAAATGGTTGATAAAACCTCTCCGCAACTTCCATTAATTGAAATTGATACCCATCCCCACGGAAAGACAAATTCTTTAATTTCATTAAAGTTGATTTTAAAATATCCTGTTTCCTATCATCGCTTTCATCAACAGATTCAAGAATTTTTTTAAATATTTCATCAATAGCAGGTGTGAATATCGTAGTTGCCGTTTGTTTTAATTCTTCATAGCTACTTGCAGTAAAGGCTCGCAGTGCTGTGTTATTTTGCCGAATTACATTTGCTGACAACCATTCACTGGCAGGGATACGACAATCCGTTAAAGCTTCATCTTTATCTGCGGATATCAACAGAATTGCATTGAGTAAATCTTCTGTATTATAGTTCTCAATCATATATTGTAAATTCATTAGCCACCTCGTTTATTTACATTATTCACCCATTTTGTTCGTTTCAAAAGTTCTCTGTTTATAACAATTCATACACTAACTCTATGTGAAAGCTAACCAACATTTTCAATTTTCATTAATTCATAGAAACATTTTTTTGACTTTTTAGTCGATATCAAAGCGCAAGATAGTTGTATCATTCTTCCCATTATTGCTATAATGATTAATTAACAGCATCTATTATCCATTCCATTATAACCACACTTATTTATTATAAATGATTATATATGATTTTGTTTACAATTAACATAGTACGAAAATACTTAATATTAAATCCTTGTTCAATATCTAATATGATTTTCTCTTTCACACTACACTTAATGCCTTTTAGTTTTTACTAAGAGTGCATGACTTCACCCAAAATATCTTTGCATTAAGCTATTTAACAATTCTTCTGTTTCATCGATAGCTTTTTGAACTTCAAATTTCTGTTTATCGACGAGTTGAACGAAATCGGCAAATTGTATTTGCAACTTCATAAGTGGCACGTGAACAAATATGTTTTTTAACTTAGTTACATTAACACCAGCCATTATTGCGCCGCTACTAACATTTTCGATTTGACTTACAACATATCTACTATTATGCAATTGATGCATAAGAAACTCTGGGCTTATTTTATTTCTATCTACTCGAATTCTTAATATATCTGAATGCATAATCCCAATTGTAAAATCATTCGGATAGATAGCACATTTTCCAATATTTCCTTTTCTTGACATAACTATATCTCCAGGAATAATTGAATATGCTTCCAGCATTTTCGCCTTTTCTTCATTCAAATAATCTGGCGGCATAGTTGAAAAGGAATAGTTGACTTGAGGAATTCCCCATAGTGGTATACCTTTTTTTTCATATTCATTTTTTGATAATTGAGTTCCAAAAGGACCACACTTAATATCATCCTTTGCTTCACACAAGTCTATTAACTTATGACTTCCCCACTTTTTTTCATTAACCGCTAAATCCCCAAACATCTCAACAAATCGGGATTTAGTTAAATTATCCAGCTCATCTATTTGCTTTTTTCTCAATAGTAGAATATAAGAAACAGCATCTAAAATATTAACTATTTTATTTTGCTCATTTCTGCTTACTAATATAATCTCTTCATTTTTGTAGTCTTTAAAATATATATGCGGTATAGTTGATCCAGTATAATATCTCGCCAAATTCATTGACTTAATTGCATAATACAAATACTTGGCATTAATGTTTGAATGTGGTATTATATATTGCATTGTACCAATAACTGATGATTTACCAGGTAAGTGAAATGTCTTTCCTATACCTGCACCATCCTTTACTATTGCAATATACTCACTTTCTTGTCTATAAAAATCAATATTTTTAATATATCCACCAGCCCCATAGATTGGATATATTCCATTTTTTTCTTTCAAATCCTTTTGAGCAATGTTTGATGAGGCTTTCATACATACATCGTCTAATTTAACTTTTTCACTCATCCAGCATACCTCTCAACTCCTCCATCCTCGCAGAGATAGCCATATTTATTTCATCAAGCCGCTTAATTATTTCCATCGGTGAATCATATTCAATTTTTTCATAAACAACTTCTTTATACTTATTAATCGACAAATCATAATCATTCCCCTGAATTTCTTCTTTTGTAACAAAGAACGACTGATCTGTCTTTGCTCTATCCACTTCCCTATCAATATCATCCCAACGTTCAAGAATATCCGGAATATCATTTTTCTCTATTTCCTGGCGCTTATCATCAAGACTCTTCCCATCTGCCTTCATATCATAAAACCATACTTTATCCGTTCCGCCATCATCCGTTTTTGTAAATACCAATACAGCCGTGGATACTCCCGCATATGGTTTAAACACACCGCTGGGCATAGAGATAATTGCCTGCAAATGCTGATTTTCCACAAGTTCTTTTCGCAGTTCTTTATGTGCTTTTGAATTACCGAATAAGACACCATCGGGTACAATACATGCACATCTTCCACCTTTTTTAAGCATTCTTAAAAACAGTGCTACAAATAATAACTCTGTCTTCTTCGTGTTGCAAATTGCTTTCAGATTATCGTTAATACTCTCTGCATCAACGGTTCCTGCAAACGGCGGATTCGCAAGACAAACTGTGTATTTTGCCACAATCTCATTCTGCTTTGATACACTGTCCCGATAATCAATATCAGGATTACTAATAGAATGAAGCATCAGGTTCATTGCTGAGATTCTAAGCATCGTTGAATCCGTATCAAATCCCGTAAATGCTCCCGCATCAAAATGTTCCCACTGTTTACTTGTCATAGTTGCTTCATAATTATTTCTAACATACTCTGATGCCGAAACAAGAAACCCTGCCGTACCACAAGCCGGGTCGCAAATCGTATCATCCGGAGTTGGTTTTACTAACCGAACCATCATTTCACGAATATGCTTTGGTGTTCTAAACTGTCCATTTTGACCTGCCGTGGCAAGCTTATCCAGCATATACTCATATAAATCCCCCTGCATATCAAGACCGGTCAAATCTTTTTCATATAAGTCTTCAATACCGGTTATCATCTTCTGCAAAATCTGAGGTGTTGGAATCATAAACATTGCATTTTCCATATATCTGGAAAATGCAGTAGCATTATTGCCATTCAGAGACTTTATAAACGGGAACACTTTTTGTCCAATAATCTCAAATATTTCTCTGGCATCTTTATCTTTAAATTTACTCCAACGCATTAACTGGCCTTCGTCATCCTGGGGAAAGATTTTCTCCATCTTTTCTCCTGTCAATGCTTCAAAGCTCTCATTCTCTAACTCTTTTTCATCCAAAGACCTTATAAACATCAGATATGTAATCTGTTCTATTACCGTCAATGGATTCGTAACTCCACCAGCCCACATATCGGTCCATATCTTATCAATTTTATTTTTAATTTCGCCTGTTATCACGTTTGTTCCTCCATTAATTTAGAGTTGTCTCTTGCTATGTTTTACATAACTCTGAAACATATAAATCCATTCCAAAGCACCACGTTAATTATACTACAGATTTTAATTTTTTTCAAATTGATTATTCGGACTGGTTGTTTCCACAAATCGCAAAAACCGCGACTCCTAACAATCAAAAGTCGTGGTTTCCGATTCTTTCATTTATCTGCTTCCCAGCACATCCGCAACCTTCATTGCTGACAACACATCCTCAGGCGCCACCGCAAACGGCATATTCCCCATGGTGTCATTGTCCGCACAGCTTGCTTTGGCAGCCTCCAGAAGTCTTTCCCCCGAAACTTTGTCAATTCCCAAATCTTTAAAGGTCGTCGGCAGACCAATCTGTTTACAAAAACTGATTATTTCCTCGATTTCACCGCTTGGACGGTTCTCCAGAACCAACTGTGTGATCGTACCGAAAGCCACCTTTTCGCCATGCAGCATATGATGACACTCTGCCAGTACGGTGAGTCCGTTGTGTACTGCATGGGCACCGGAAAGCCCCCCGCTCTCAAAGCCTACACCGCTCAGATAAGTATTGGCCTCTACAACATTTTCCACGGCCTGTGTACATACTTTATTTTCTACTGCAACAATCGCCTTGTATCCATCTGCCAGAAGCGTTTCCCGGCAAAGCTCTGCCAGGGCAATTGCAGCTTTTGTCACATGACCGCCTGCCATAGTAACAGCATTGGACCGCTTACATGCTGCGGCTTCATAGTAAGTTGCCAAAGCATCGCCGATTCCCGCAGCAAGAAAACGGACCGGAGCCTTAGCAATGACTTCTGTATCCATGATAACCATGTTTGGATTTGCCATTAACGAAAGATAGGATTCAAATTCTCCGCCCTCTGTATATACAACCGACAGGCGGCTGCATGGTGCATCCGAGGATGCTGCTGTCGGTACGATCATAACCGGAAGCTGTGCATAAAAAGCAACGGCTTTCGAAGTATCCAACGTTTTACCGCCGCCAATACCGACAACAACATCAAAACTTCCCAGTTTTTTCTGATGTGCCTCAATTTCTGTTCTTGAACATTCTCCGCCAAACACAGCCAGCTCATATGGAATCTTTTGTACCTCAAAGCTTTTGCTTATCGTATCCTTGTAAGTATCATAAATAAACTTATCGACAATCATGTAAGCACCTTGTTTCCCAATCAGGGAATAGTGCTCTGCCAGTTTTGAAAGTTCCCCATTTCCTTGAATATAACTGCCTGGTGAGGTTATGATTTTTCTCATCGCTGCTGCCCCTTTTCTCACTTTCTATTTTTATATGCCGCTTCGATCTTATTTAAAATAGCATCTGTCTTTTTGATTGCATCACCAATCCCGACCCGTGCAATCATCTTTCCTTTGAAGCGCTCTTCCTCTTTAATCGGCATGTCGGTGGTCAGGATAACGGCATCCGCAGCGGCTACATCCTCCGGCGTTATCCGGTTTTCAATACCGATAGATCCCTGTGTTTCCACCTTTACGGACCATCCTCTGGCTTTGCATTTTGTTTCCAAAGCCTCTGCTGACATATAGGTATGTGCCACCCCTGACGGACATGCGGTTACGGCTAAAATATTCATCTGAAAATCTCCTTTCGCTTACGCTCTAAAATTCAATGTCAATATCAACATCGTCATCATCAGTTACTGTTTCAATCACATCTGTTACATCTTTCTTGAAAATAGCGCAAAGAACAACATAAATCACAATTCCAACAGTCATAGAAATCAGAAAACCAATCCGGTTTCCGGCCACCGGCAGAACGATCAATCCGCCCCAGGCCGCTTTACAGGAAACATTCAAAGCATAGGCCAGGGCTGCGGCAATCGCCGTACTGACCATATTAATCGGTATCATATGGATAGGATCTGCAGTGGTATAGGAGATTGCACCTTCTGATATTCCCACTGCCCCCATCGCAATGGAACCAATCCCAGCCTCCTGCTCTTCTTTTGTAAATTTCTTTTTGAGAATCAGCGAAGAGATGCCAGCTCCCAAAGGCGGCAGGGCTATTGCTATCGCACACGGACCGGCATAACTGTAAATTCCCATCCCTACGGTAGCAACCATGAAGCTGAAAGCAACTTTGTTAACCGGACCACCCAGGTCAAATGCAATCATTGCCCCGACAATCAAACCAAGGATAATCTTATTACCTTCATTCATGGAGGTCAGGAAGGTTGTCATTACGCCCATCAACCCTGCAATCGGCGTGCCCAGGACATATACCATCAGAATTCCGGTAGCCAGAATGCTGACCACGGGAATAATAATGATCGACTTTAGTGGCTGAATCGCTTTCGGCAGCTTGATTTTCTTTAAATAATATACCAGAATTCCGGCAAACAGACCGGACAGGATTCCTCCCAAAAATCCTGCACCAATACTATTTGCCAAAACGCCGCCGGCCAGCCCCGGAGCAATTCCCGGCCGGTCCGCAATCGAAACTGCGATATAGGCCGACAACACCGGTACCATAAGTCCCAGGGCACTGGCTCCAATCTCCCATAACTTTGCAGCAAAACCAACTTCCGGCACGGCTCCCTCTCCTGCCATCATGACGGCTACTGCCATTAAGATGCCACCTCCGACTACAACCGGAAGCATATAAGAGACACCATTCATCAAATGTGCTCTTGTATTTTTCAAAATTCCCTTAAATTCATTCATTCCTTTAGTCTCCCCTTATCGTATTTATAGCTCCCCAACCAGCTCCAATACCTTTTCAATCGTATCTGCCCTCATCAGATCTTCGCGGAAATCATCGTGTATCAGCTTGCGGAACAACGCTGCCAGAATCTCCAAATGACGGTCACCCTGTCCCTGCGCCGGTACCGCTACCTGAAATACGAGGGAAACTTTTTCGTTGTCATCCCACTGCATTGGCTGCTTCAGCCGCATAAATGCAAGCGACGGAACCTTCACTGAAGCTGACTTTGCATGCGGTGTTGCAGTCATAAACCCGACAGCGGTGGATGCTTGTGACTCCCGGAACAATACATCCTTTTCATAGCCCTGCCAATCCAGCAGCCGGTCATCCGCCTTCATGAGCTGTGTCATTTTAGCAATGACCTCTTCTCTGCTGCCGGCTTCTACATCAAACTGTATCAGCTCTTCTGTCATTAATTGCCTTTCCATGGAAACCTCCTTATTATTTTTCTTTATTTGTTACTATTATTTTATAGTCATTTTTTATTGTTTTCAATAGAGTCCATTTACAGCATTTGCATAAACACAACTGCAAAATCCGCACAATAAAACAGCCAGTTTTATCAGGATTGTAATATTGTGATTACCTCACTACTATTTCTTGCCTTTCTTAAGGCCTCTACAGTAGCCGGATGCCCGGCTTTTTCATAAAACAGTTTAAAGAAACGCCTCGTTGTCCCGATATCATTAAAATTCAGTGCCAACATAAAAATGATATCTACCGGCGCACTCCCCCAGTCAATCTTTTTATTTAACCGCATCATGCAAATCGAGGGAACCAATACCGTATTTTCAATTCCATGAGGGATGGCAACTCCGTTTCCTATCTCTGTTGAACTAATTGTCTCCCGGTGCAAAATCTCCTGATAATACTCATCGGTTACGCAGCCATGCTCCTGCAGCAAACGGCAGCCCATCTCAATCAGTTTATCCTTTGATGCGGCTTCCACATCCAGCAGAATAAACTCCGGTTTTATGTAATCATGCAAAGATACCGGTTCCGGAC
>Ga0153940_1000311_pt1 | contig 27605 bp, 24 predicted proteins | sample TSNJ024MetaG_FD_104736 | JGI IMG/M metagenome (GOLD analysis project Ga0153940, IMG submission 104736) | Attine ant fungus gardens microbial communities from New Jersey, USA - TSNJ024 MetaG | ecosystem: Host-associated > Fungi > Mycelium > Unclassified | place: USA: New Jersey, Brendan T. Byrne...
ATAAATATGGCTGGAAGAGAATACAGCAAAGGACACCCCCGTTGGAAAATTCGGCGCTTATGAAATGCCGATTCCTACGGGGGTGTCCTTATTTCATGTTGCGAAGGTCAAAATTCGGTATTATTAACCGACAGCCCCTTTCCGCTATTAAATGCAATCTTCCTATCTTTTACTTAATACTTCTTCTTCATACCTTATAATTTCTTTAAACCAGGAAGCATCCGATATAACACCGCATTCCTCACAGTATTCCTTCCATACATCTCCAAATGGCAGTGTTTTCACTTCTTCCTGCATTGCCATCAGTTCTGTGAATTTTGCTTCATCCTGAAGTGTTTTCAACTGAGCATGGGGCATACATAAAGCCATCAGAAGGGCCTTCTGCCAGCTCCTGAATCCCACCGCCCATGCAGACACGCGGTTAATGCTGGCATCAAAAAAATCCAGTGCCATATATACACGATCAACTGCATCGCAGCGAACGATTTCTTTTGCCATCTCCTTGATTTCATCTTCAAATAATACCACATGGTCGGAATCCCAGCGCACGCCCCTTGTAATATGAAGAGCAAGTTCCGGGTAAAAGCAGAGCAGCGCCGGGATCTTATCAGATACTAATTCCAGCGGATGATAATGGCCATTATCCATTAATGGCAGGCATTTATCCTTGTGTTCGGCGGCAAAGCTTAAGGTGAATTCTGCACTTCCTGCCGTATATGCTTCCACGCCAATCCCAAACACTTTAGATTCCACACACGGTTTCACTTTATCAAAATCAAAGGGCTCTGATATAATCTGCTCAATTGCATCTTTATAACGCATCCTTGGTCCCATGCGGTCTGCCGGAACATCCTTAAATCCATCTCCTGTCCAGATATTCATGACACAGGGAATCCCCGTCTCTTCTGCAAAATACTGCGAAATGCGGATACATGCTTTCCCGTGCTCAATCCAGAATTTACGAACATTATCATCCGGACTGGACAACGTAAGCCCATTCTTCTGCATTGGATGTGAGAAAAATGTCGGATTAAAATCAATTCCCATATTTCTTTCCTTGGCAAATTCCATCCACTTTTTGAAATGCTTTGGCTCAATTTTATCCCGGTCCACTTGTTCACCCGGTTCAAAAATCGCATAACTTGCATGGATATTTAATTTCTTTCTTCCCGGGCATAATGACATCGCTTTATCCATATCATCCATTAACTGCTGCGGTGTTTTTGCCTTGCCCGGATAGTCTCCGGTTGTCTGGATGCCGCCGTTTAGGGGTCCGTCATGATCAAACCCGATCACATCGTCTCCCTGCCAGCAGTGCAAAGAAACGGGAATCGCCTTCAGTTTCCGGATTGCCTCATCCGTATCTACACCCATCGAAGCGTAAATCTCTTTTGCAGTTTCATATCTTGTGTCCATATGCTCTTTCTCCTTTTCTTCCATAATTAATAGTTGCCTCTAAAATATATACCAAAACCGTGGGACACACGGGGTTAGCTCGTTGATACTTAGTCCGTTGGGGCTATTTATATTCTTTGATTTTAAATGACTTCTTGATTATACTTCTGGCTTCCACCAAATCTGTAAATTCACCGGCATACAACATCTGCACCACAACATTCCCAATCGCAGTCGCTTCAGTCGGCCCGGCCATAACTGTTTTTCCGGTATGTTTAGCTGTCAGCTCATTTAAATAGTCTGCATTGGCACCACCGCCTACAACATAAATGGTATCATAGCTCTGTCCTGTAAGAACTTCAATCTCTTGAATCGTCTTTTCATAGCACTTTGCTAAGCTGTTATAAATGACTGCTGCAATCTCACCTTCTGTCTCCGGCACCTGCTGATCAGTAACCGTACAATAATCTTGAATCGTCTTTGTCATACTTTTCGGAGCAAGAAAACATTCGGCATTACAGTCTACAATTGAGGCAATGCTCTCTTTTGCTGCCATAGCGCAAAGTTCTGCAAATGATATATCTTTTTCCAGTTCTTTTTTCACTGACTGAATCATCCACAATCCCATAATATTTTTCAGATAACGGAATCGATGTGCATAGCCGCCTTCATTTGTGAAATTTGCATTCATACTCTGCCTTGAGCAATCAGCTTCCTTTCTTTCAACTCCCATGAGCGACCAGGTTCCTGAGCTAATGTATATCGCTTTATCATCATTGGTGGGCACTGCCAGTACCGCTGAGCCGGTATCATGAGTCGCAGGCAGGATGACCTTGCAGTTAAAGCCTACTGTTTTTTGTATCTCCTCCGTAAAATCGCCAACATATTCACCCGGCATGGCAAGCTTAGTGAACAGCTTCCGGTTATATCCCAACGCTTCAATTATTTCATAATCCCAATCATTGGTTGTGGCATTAATAAGCTGTCCGGTTGTCGCATTGGTATATTCCATCTTCTTCACCCCAGTCAGCAGAAAATGAAAATAATCAGGAATCATCAACATGGATTCTGCATTTTCCATATCTTCAGGTGCCTGTTCTTTCACTGCCATCAACTGATAAATTGTGTTGAAAATCTGTTTCTGGATACCGGTACGCATATATAAATCTTCCTGCGAAATTACCGTATATACTTTATCATCCATCCCTGCCGTCCGTCCGTCCCGGTAACTATATGTATCGCCCAGAATCCGGTTTTGCGCATCCAGCAGCACATAATCCACACCCCACGTATCAATTCCCATATAAGATGGAACTTTTCCCTTTTCCCTGCACTTTCTAAGTCCATGCAAAATCTCTTCAAGAAGCCGCTTAATATCCCAGCACAAATGACCGTCCTTATTAACCATACCATTGGAAAAGCGGTGGACCTCCTCGATCACCATCTCCCCATTGACTATCGAAGCCAGCATATGCCTTCCGCTGGATGCGCCAATATCAATAGCTAAATAATATTTATCCATAGTCTTTTATCCCTTTCCGAACCATCTGTATTGTCTCTATTATAATCGGTTCCCGAGCACAAAAAAAGGACGCTATTTGTGTAAATATACGTCCTTATTTGCACTTTGGCACCTGCGTTTCCCGCACTCGGTATTCCTTCGGCGACACACGATACCGCTCTTTAAACTTACGGTAAAAATAACTGGTATTATCATACCCCACCGCTTCAATAATATCTGTCACCGAAATCTTACTGCGGCTCAGCAAAAACGCCGCCTGACTCATCCGCTTACTCAGTAGCAATTCCTTATATGTCTTCCCCAGTCTTTTTTTAATTTCCCTGCTCAGCCAATATATATCTACTCCCATCAATTCCGCAAGCCTCATAAGCGTTCCATTCTTATAATGCCCTTCAATATAATTAAGTACTGTTATGGCAAATTCCCTGTCATAGGCTTCATCACCTATCTCCATCTTATCCATATGGTTTTGAAGCTGCAGCACCAGAAGCCCCATAGTAATCTGATTATTACTGCGTTTATTTGGCTGATCATATAATAATGTCCACACCATATTTTCAATCAGATTCTGAATCGGAAGCACATCTGCAACATGAAAATAAAGATAAGGTGCACAATGCCGCCCTTGTCCCAAGCTATCCACCAGAAAATCCCGTAACAGATTTTCTTCTTCCCCCATCATGGTAAATGCCGTATTAAAAAACTCCGGCAATATAATAAAATTAATGGCAATATCCTCCCGATCTGCCGGAAGTATCTCCTGCACCGCATTCTGATTCAAAAACAAGAGATCCCCTTCCAGCAGCACCACCTCATTTCCATTGACAATGTGCGTTGTGGTTCCTTGACACATATAAATCACTTCCACATAATTATGCCGGTGTTTTGGAAAATAAACAAACCGGGTATGGAGCCTGAGCTGTATCAGCTTACCCTTTTCCAGAAGTTTCTCGCAATCAATAACCATATCTTTTTTTTCTGTATATATTTTTTTATTGATACCGGTCTGTCCGTCCAGGATTTCTTGTTCTTCCTGAGTTATGACCGAAAGCTTATCAATGATATCCGGATGCATAGGCACACCTCCAACATTCATACACATGCATTATACACCGTCTCCTATTACACTTCAACTAAAGTTCAGAGGAAGTGGTGCATAATGATCAATAACAATAAAATATCAACACGGTAATAGACTTTTTCAAACCATTGTGTGAACAACGCGATATCAGAAACCGAGCTATGGTAGATAATGTTAACAGGCTTTTAACTGGCGTGTCCCTGGATTTTGATAAGGATGTATATCCACTGTCCATGGCAGAATCCAGCGGAAGTATAACCGAAATATAATGTATGCCCTGGCGAAAAAGATTACAGCCACCAAGCATTACAAACGCAGGTATCGGACAGTTTGTCAATGAAAATGAGGTTCCATTTTTTCCACAAATAAGGTTCTATTATTTTGTGTATGATTTGGTTATAATAAAAAAAAGACAGAAAAAATGGTTGCAAGTGCATTAATGGGTGAAAACATCAAGAATCACAAAAAGGTATCATTCATGTCTGATTATTTGTGTTAAATTCACAAATAATTCATTCCGGGAGGAGAAAGGGAGGTTCACATGAGGAAAACAATGAAAGTCAAGAAAATCAGTATTTTTGTAGCAATGGCAATGGCATTGATTTTAGTATTCACAGCCTGTGGTGATTCAGGTGCTGCAGAGGCACCACCAGCTGAGGATACCGATACTGCTGCGAAAACAGAAGAGACTGATTCAGAAAAGGCGGTAGAAGAAACAGTAGATGCTACGGAGGAAGAGGAAAAACCAGCTGTTGTCGGAGACGATTTTACAGGCTATAAAATTGCATACAGTTGTAATTCCGTAGGGAATGAATTCGGATACCTCGTATACAGCGGCGTAAAAGCAAATGGGGAAGCCTGCGGGATGGAAGTACTTTTTGGCGAAAACGCTATGGATCCACAAAAGGTTGAGCAAAACATACAAGTACTGAAAGCAAACGGAATGGATGTTCTGATAGACTTTAATATTGTTCCTCAAGTAAGTGGTAAATACGCGACATCATTAAAGGCAGAAGGAATACCTACAATTACCGTTGACGTAGAGATCGGAGATGATGCCTATTTCTTTGGAGCGGATAATAAGTTGGTTGGTACTCTTGCTGGTGAGTATATTGCAAACTATGCAAATGAAAACTGGGGCGGACAATTAGATAATGTATTTATTGAAGGGTGTAAGACTCAGGGAGAAGTTGTCCTGTTGCGTTCCACATCCACTTTCGATGGGTTGGATAATGTAATGCCGGGAAACACTTTCGAGGATACACACTTTTGGTGTGACCCAATGACAGCTCCGGATCAAGTACAAAAAGTATCTCAGGAGACAGCTACATTCCTGCAGAACAACCCGGGAAAACTGGGATTTGCGGCACATGATGATGCTATGGCAGTTCCGATTGTTGCGGCAATCAAAGATGCCGGAAGAGAAGATGATTGTATTGTCGTTTCTCTGGGATGCTATTCTACGTTTCAACAGCAATTACGTGATGACCCGAACACCTGCTGGAAAGGCGCCATTACGTTCTTCCCGGAACAATATGGTGCATATCTGGTTGATATTGCAAAACAACTGATAAAAGGTGAAGCTGTACCACCGGTAAGCGGTATGCTGCATAAAGTTATTGATATGGATAATCTGGATGAATATTATCCTGTGGATGAACCGTTAACTGCAAGAGTTGGAACACCACCGTTTTAATATGTTATAAGTATTCCTTTTAAACGAGGCGGATTACCGGCGTCCACCTCAAAAGTTTGAGAAAATAATAAGGCACTCCAAAATATAAAAAAGGTGAATCATATGATAAGTGACGAGATTGTTTTTGAACTAAATGGAATTACGAAGCAATATCCAGGTGTGCTTGCTGTGAATAACATGGATTTGACCCTTCACAAAGGTGAGATATTGGGACTTGTTGGCGAGAATGGAGCGGGAAAATCTACGATAATTAAGATGATATCAGGAGCCGAAACACCAACTGCTGGTACTATGAAAATCGCGGGGAAGACGATTCATGCTATGAGTCCGGCAGAAGCTATTGGATATGGTATCAGCACGATTTATCAGGAATTGAATTTTATCTCATCATTGTCTGTAGCGGAAAATATCTTCGTAGGGAGAATCCCGACAAAAGGGGTACTCAAAAAAGTAAATTACAAAACCTTGTATAAAAATACAAATGATATCCTGCAGGAAGTTGAGCTTGATGTTTCTCCCAGAGCAATGGCAAATGAGCTGTCCATCGGAGCTTTGCAGCTGATGGAAATTGCCCGGAACCTGGTGAGGGAGGTCAAGATTATGATCTTTGATGAGCCCACCTCTGCTTTGACGATCAAAGAAACAGAAAACCTGTTTCGCATCATTAAAAAACTGTCATCTCAAGGGATTGCAATTATCTATATTTCTCATAAGTTAGATGAGATTTTCACCCTTACAGACAACATCAAAGTGATTTGCGACGGGAATTCAGTAGCATATCTTAAAACACCCGAAACAGACGTTGACGAAGTGATTCGCAATATGGTTGGACGTGATATTAAAGATTATTATGCGGTTGGAGAAAAAAAGGGGAATATTGGGGAAGTTCAGTTCCGTGTGGAAGCACTGAATTCCGGGCCAATACAAGATATGGCCTTCGATGTGAAAAAGGGAGAAATACTGGGGATCTATGGATTGATGGGATCTGGTCAAACAGAAATAGCCAAGTGCATCTTTGGGGCGCTGAAAAGAAAATCTGGTACGATATCAATCGATGGTAAAAAGATAAGCATAAAATCACCGGAAGACGCCATAAAAAATGGCATGGTATATCTGCCAGCAGACAGGAAGCAGGAAGGATTGATCCTGACGCATACGATCAGACAGAACATTTCAATTATTGATCTTAGGAAAATATGCAGATTCCACTTCAAACTCAGTAACAAAAAAGACCGGCTGCTTGCGCGCGAATGGATTCAGAAGCTGGATGTAAGAACAACTTCCAGCGAGAAGTATACCGGTGAGCTTAGCGGAGGCAACCAGCAGAAGGTTGTTCTGGCAAAATATCTGAGCGTCAATCCAAAGATTATTATTATGAATGAGCCAACAAGAGGTATCGACGTAGGGGCAAAGCAGGAGATCTACCGGTTGATGCACAAGATGTGTCAGCAGGGTATGTCCATTATCATGATTTCTTCTGAGATCCCGGAAGTTATGGCTATGTCTGACCGGATTATAGTCGTTTCGAATGGTAAGATTACAGGGGAATGCACAGGCGATGAAATAACCCAAATAAAACTGATGAAATATGCTATTGGAGAGAATTTATGATGAATAATTCTACAGAAAAATTTAAGGGTCATATGAAAAACTGGTTTGTTGAATTTGTAAAAGGGCAAACGTTTACAATGATTGTTGTGCTGATAATACTGACAATAGTATTTACAAGTTTGAACCGCAACTTTTTGACAATTTCCAACTTTTTGGTAATCGGACAGTTCATGTCATTAAGCGGGATTCTGGCTTGTGGATGCACCCTTGCGGTTTTAATGGGAGGGATGGAGTTCTCGCAATGGTCTACTGCCGCCTGGGTCGGTGTATTAGCGGCAACTTTTTCTAATAATGGTATGAATGATATTCTGGTTATTCTAATATCAATTGCCATTGGTGCGGCTGTTGGTTTTTTCAATGGTTTTTGTGTTACGAAATTGAGGATATTGCCAATCATTACAACAATGGGGTCGCAAATGATAGTAAGGGGGTTGGCGTACATTTCAACGAAAGGAAGCATAATCACCTTGAAATCTCCCAACTTGCTTGCAATCGGACAAAGCCGTATAATGGGAGTGCCTAATTTGCTGCTGTATTATATTGTTGCTTTTGTTATTTTTGCATATGTGATGAAATACACAACTCTTGGAAGAAAATTATTTGCGGTTGGAGGTAACAGTTATGCCAGTTATTTGTCCGGTATCAACGCCGACCAGGTTCGAATGATTGCATATTTAATCTGTGGGTTATCCAGCGGAATTGTGGGGCTGCTGGCAGTCTGTATGTATGGGAACGGCATGCCGATGATAGGGCAGGGTGCTGAATTTGATGTTACCACAGGCGTACTGCTGGGAGGGATCAGCCTTGCTGGAGGGAAAGGAAAACTATCAGGAACTGTTATGGGTGTAATGGTTTTAGCTGTTATCACGAATGGCATGGCAATGCTTAATATTTCTTCCTATTATCAGCTGGTCGTAAGAGGTACTATATTAATTGTTGCGGTATTTGTTGATACACTACGCGGAAAAGGTTATAGATAATCGATAGTGGAATTTTAGCAGGTAATCATGGAGGGTTAAGAATGCTTAAGTTCAAAAAGCATATCATTGATACGGATACCGAATATGAAGTAGCTGTAGCATTTGATGTTGACGGAGATGGCATTGTAGATATTGTTTGTGGACCGTACTGGTATAAGGGACCGGATTTTCAAAAGAAGATTAAGATGTGTGATGTCAGTACGGTTCATTCACCATTGTTTGACGATATTATTTATAATGACTGTGGCGCTGTAGTTATGGATGTTGATGGTGATGGACGTCTGGATGTTATTACTGGAGATTGGGTGGAGCATAATATTCGTTACCGCAGGAATCCGGGCAACGAAGGACCGTGGGAAGAGATTATGATCGATGATCAGGCTGAATGCGTGGAATGTGTATTGGCAGCAGATCTGGATAACTGCGGAACCCCTGAGATTATTGCTAATAACGTACGTCAGGAAATTGTATTCTATAAACTGGTAAAAGATGAACAGGGTAAAGGAACCGGAAAATTTACCAGGCATAATCTTAAGTGTGTTCCGAAACAGAGAGATCAGGGACATGGTATAGGATTTGTGGATATGACTGGAAATGGATTTTTGGATATTGTAACCCAGCATGGATGGTATATGAATCCTGGTGATATCATGAATGGCGAGTGGCTGTATATGCCAGAATATGAGCTTGGCTGCTATGGGAGTATTCCGATTATCGGCATGGACATTTCCGGTAATTGCTATCCGGATCTTGTATATGGTGTTGGTCATGGCTATGGACTTTACTGGTTAGAACACCAAAGGGTCGATTTCGATTGCAATAACTGGGTCAGACATACTGTTGATACTGCGGCATCTGAATGTCATTGGCTGCATAAAGCAGATATTGACGGAGATGGCAAAGATGAGATTATAACCGGGAAGCGATATCGAGCGCATGGGTTTAAAGATCCGGGTGCAATGGATCAGATGATGCTTTGCTATTACAAGCCCGAGAATGGGCGTCTGGTGAGGACGATCATTGATTTTGGCGATCCAACATCCCACTGTGGGGCAGGTCTTGTCTCTTTTGTAGGGGATGTTTTTGGAAAGGGACGGATGGATATTGTTGCAGCAGGTAAAGATGGGCTGGTTGCATATGAAAACCTGGGATGTGAATAAGGCGCAAACCTGGGGGAGATTGTAGGAGGCTTAAATAGATGGAGAAGAAAATCAGACTGGGATGTATAGGTGCTGGTGCACAGGCACAATTATCAAGATTCAGCAGATTTATACAACTCGCCGATGAATGCGAATTAACTGCATTAGCTGAAGTACGGCCAGGGCTTGGAAAGATTATACAAAGCAAATTCGGTTTCCATACATTGTATGAAAGTGACGACGAACTGATTGAAAAAGCAGATGTTGATGCGTACGTCATCACCCAGATGTATACGCGCCATTACTTTCTACTGCCTAAATTGCTGAAGCTTGGCAAACCGGTGCTTACAGAAAAGCCAGTAGCCTACTCGTTGGAAAAAGCAATGGAAATAGAAAAGTGTGTCCGTGAAAATAATGCAACATGCATGGTGGCATATCAATTACGGAGTGACCTGGGTACAAAATATGTTAAGAATGTCATGAAAGAGTGGCAAGAATCTGGCCAGTACGGTAAGCTGAACTACATTCGTATATACGCACCGAAAGGTGACGGTGGTTACGGCGGGAATGATAAATTCATTGATACGGGAGAGCCCTTCTGTGATGACGGTTTCGTCCCGGAGATATCTAACAGGGAAATAGTTGATTCACTCTATCGGTGGCAGGCGGATAAGTACAACTGGTTTTTAAATTGCCAGTCACATTTTGTAGATTTGCTGCATTACTACATGGATGAGCCTCTTAAAGTTGTATTTGCGGGAAAAGATGTATTTGTCATTGTTCTCGAGGGGATTAACAGCGGAATTCAGGTTACTTTAGAAGTATGTCTGTATGATGAAAAATATGAATGGAGCCACAGAGATGAGATATTCTTTGAAAAGGCTAAAATTGTGGTGAACCGTCCTCCATCTTTGGGGTTAAATGTACGTTCCCACGTAGAGCTTTACAAACAGGATGATACAGAACCATCTATTGTAAGCCCGGTTCTGCCCTATACTGACCCGATGCTGTCGGCAGCGAAAGATTTCCTGGCCGTTTGCAGGGGTGAAATAGTCCCGCCTTGTGACATCACTCAGGGGATACAAGATATGATCGTTTGTCGCGATATTGTTAAGTTGGCATATGGTCTTGATCCTTTAGGAAGTAAATCTGAATGACAGATATATTCTTAACAGAAATTTTGGCTTTTGGTGAAAATGCTTAAAAGAGGAGCGCAAAATGAAAGAAGATATGCAACGTTTGCAGGAAATAGCAAAAGAGTGGATGGAAATTGCCAGTTCACCTGCTATGGAAGAACGAAAACGCCTTTGGAAAGCCTGTAGAGATTTAAAAAGCGAACGGCCAATGATACGGTTTGATGCATATTTCCTGGAGGGGTACATAGCAGAAGAACAGCTTGTCTGTCAGGACACCCAACTTCGTGATATTGAAAAAATGATGCTCGGGATGATTCGCCAATACAAAGAGGTCGGAGATGATATTGTTTTAAATGACTATTTCCGTATACCCTGGAAAATTGATGCAACGTCAATGGGGGTAGAATGCACGAAACAACACACAGCAGATCAACAGGGAAAAGAATCCGTTGGATATGCTTTTGAGCACCCGATAAAAGAGCCAGAGGATATGGAAAAACTGCTGGAACGAACATTCTCGGTTGACAAGGAAGCTACCCTTGGGTTCAAAGATAAGGTGGAAGAAGCATTTGGTGGAGTCCTTCCGGTCAAAGTCGGCAATACCGATTATTTCATGGAGGACTTTGGTTACAATATCTGTACTGGAAGAAATTATTGCGGCATTACCTATGAACTCTTTAAATTGATTGGGTTTGAGACGATGGGCTATTGGATGTACGATGAGCCGGATTGTATCCATACGCTCATGGAATATTTGACCAGGGACAGGATCAAGTATTTCAGATACATCGAGGAAGAGCAGTTGCTTGATTTTAATACTGACCACCAATTTGCCGGATCGGTAAGCTACGGTTTTTGCTCCGATCTGCCTCAAGTTGGTACAGACAGACCGGCAAAGTTAGAAGATGTATGGAGTTGGGTGGAAGCTCAGGAGACAATCGTACTTTCGCCATCCATGTATAAAGAATATGTGGCTCCATATATTGGCAGACTCGGCAGGCTTTTTGGTATGAATCATTACGGATGTTGCGAACGTCATGATGATCGTTATGATATTATTACGGAAGAACTGCCAAAGATTCGCTGTTTTATGGCAGCGAAGTGGAATGATATATTCCGGCTGGGAGAGCAATGTAGTGGAAAACATGTGTTGGTGAAGAAGCCTGCACCTGAATTTTTAAGTGGAGTAACCCCTATGTGGGATAAGTTTGAAGCGGAAATGAGGGATACTTATCAAGCAACAAATGGTGGCAAAAACTTGGAGATTATCTTTGGAGATTTATATGATATCAATAAAGAATGGGGCAGATTGACGGAAGCGGTAAAATTGACATACAGAATTTTGAAACTATAAGAGTGGAAGGTGAAGTTATGGAATACAGGAATTTATTTTCTCCGATCACTATCGGCAGTATGACTTTGAAAAATAGAATATCTATGCCGCCGATGTACACAAAGTATGCCAATGCGGATGGCAGTATCAGTGAAAGAATAAAAGGCTATTTCTCAGAGCGGGCTAAAAATGGTGTTGGATTTATGCTGATAGAGAATACGTGTGTTGATTGGGAATATGGGCATTCGATAGGAAATCCGGTAGCGATCTGTAATGACCGCTTTGGTGCCGGGCTTAATGAATTGGTGGAAGAAATGCACAAATATGGGGCTAAGATTGCACCGGAGCTTCACCACACCGGCAGGTTGCAAACCTGGAAAAATATCGGTAGACAGCCGATAGCCCCATCCTCAATAGAACTCCCAGGCTATGACACACCGCGGGAGATGACAGCGGAAGAAATAGAACTGACGATACAAAAATATGTGGATGCGGCAATCCTTGCACAAAAAGTTGGTTTTGATGCTGTGTGGATTCATGGGGCACATGGATACTTGATTTCCCAGTTTGTTTCACCACTCACTAACTTACGAAAAGACCAGTTTGGTGGCAGCTTTGAAAACAGAATAAGGTTCAGTCTGGAGATTGTAAGGCGCGTACGTGCCGCCGTCGGTATTCATTTTCCTGTTGGTTTTCGATTTTCTGCCGATGAATGGGTTCCGGGCGGGTTCTGTTTAGAAGAGGGTATTCAATATGCACAGGCGTTAGAGCTGGCGGGAGTAACTGTTCTGGATGTTTCGGCCGGTGGCGTTGGATCGCCATCCAATTCTCCTATGCAGGGACAACCGGTGAATTTTGTCGCATATTTGGCAGGAAAGATAAAGGCCTCTGTGCAGGTACCGATATTTACAGCTGGAAGTATGGGAACGAATCCTCAATTTGCAGAAAGTCTGCTTGCAGAAGGTAGTGCAGATGTCATACATTTTGGTCGCTCTCTGATTGCTGACCCGGAGCTTCCAAGAAAGTTGTTTGAAAACCATCCGGAAGAGATAAGGCCATGTTTACGTTGCAATGAATGTCAGGGAATTGTGCTCAATCATCAAGGTCTGCAATGTGCGGTGAACCCGTGTGTCGGCAGAGAGTATAAAGAGAAGATCCTGCCTGTGGCTACAAAAAAGAAGATCCTGGTTATTGGGGCAGGGCCCTGCGGAATGCAATATGCGATTACAGCTGCACAAAGAGGCCATAAAGTAACCGTTTTAGAAAAGAATAAGTTTGCGGGTGGTCTGGTTTATGTTGCAGGTGTCCCCGTATATAAGAAAAAGGAATTGTGGGGGCTGGTAAAGTACTATGAAAAAATGGCACTGAAACTGGGGATTACTCTTGTTCTCAACACAGAAGTTGAAACAGATATCATAGAGTGGTATGAGCCTGACCAAGTAGTATTGGCTACGGGAGCGCACCCCCTGAAGGATAAGATGCCCGGTGCTGCAGAGATAGAAAACGCGTATAGTGTATTGTTAAATGGAGCAGTCAATGTAGGGAAACGCGTGGTTATCATTGGCGGCAGCGGAGTTGGAACAGATTTGGCGATGTATTTGCGTGAAAAAGGAAAGGATGTTGTCATTCTGGAGATGCTGGATGAAGTTTGTCGAGAGCTAAATGTCCTGTTAAGAAGCTATCTCTTGAATTTGCTGAAAGACAATCATGTTGAAACATATACGAACTGCCAGGTGATTGAGATCAGTCAGGGGAAGATTCTGGCGCAAAAGGATGGGCAGGTTATTACCTTTGAATGCGATACAGTGATCAGTGCCACGGGCTTTGAACGCGAGGATGATTCTGTCCTGATGAGCAGCATAACCAGGCGTGGTATTCAGGTGAAAAGAATCGGCGCCGAAAAGGGCACCGGACATATCATGACGGCTACAAGGCAAGGGTTTCTGCATGCATTTATGGATGATTAGTGTCAGAGGTATAAATAAGTTGGAAGTCTTGTAGCGGCAGTATAAAAGGGAGATTTATTATATGATGAAACACCTGCGAAGACTGGGTAATGCCCTAATGCTTCCGGTAGCGTGCCTTCCAGTAGCCAGCATTTTTATGGGTCTTGGATACTGGATTGGTTCAACTGCCTGGGGTACCAATAGTGTTGTCCCGATATTTTTGATTAAGGCAGGAGGAGCATTAATCGACAATATGGCGCTTCTATTTGCAATTGGTGTTGGGGTTGGTATGTCAGAGGATAATGATGGTACTGCAGGTTTAGCCGGGTTAGTGTCCTGGCTGGTAATTACAACATTGCTTGAGCCCGAAGCAGTTGCAGTTTTTAAGAGGATTCCTGTCGCAGATGTTGCACCGGCATTTGAAAAAATTAATACTCAGATTATTGGTATCATAGCTGGTTTGATTGGGGCCGCCTGTTATAACAGGTTCAAAGAAACCCAGCTGCCGGAAGCATTATCTTTCTTCAGCGGAAAACGTTGTGTCTCGATTATTACTGCGGCCAGCTCTTTAATTGCAACGTTGATCCTGTTTTTCGTATGGCCAGTGCTGTATGGAGGGCTGGTATCATTTGGGAAAGCCATTGCTTCCACTGGTCCTTTTGGAGCAGGTATCTATTTGTTCTTTAATCGTATTCTGGTTCCATTTGGACTAACCAATGCGTTGAACTCGGTATTTCTGTTCGATGTTGCCGGAATTAATGATTTGGGAAACTTCTGGTCTGGCAATGGTGTCCGGGGTGTAACGGGTATGTACATGACAGGATTTTTCCCGGTTTTAATGTTTGGTTTACCAGGAGGCGCACTTGCAATGTATCATACCGCCAAAGAAAAAAAGAAAAAAATCGTGGCAGGTATCTTATTTTCAGGCGCGCTTTCCTCTCTATTTACCGGTGTTACAGAACCACTGGAGCTTGCCTTCATGTTCCTGGCGCCTGGACTTTACCTGATTCATGCGGTATTATCTGGTGTTTCAGCAATGATTTGTACATTGCTTCCGGTACGTGTGGGTTTTAACTTTTCCGCTGGTCTGGTTGACTGGATTCTATGTTTTAAGGCACCGATGGTGGTGAATCCATGGCTTGTTATTCCCCTTGGGTTAGGGTTTGCTGGTGTTTACTACATCGTTTTTCGTGTGGTTATTACTGCGTTTAACCTAAAAACTCCGGGTCGGGAGGATGAGGGCGATGAAGCAGAAAAGGTAGAATGATTAAGTTGGTTAAGCAACTTGAAAATGGATTAAATCTGATGAAACGTTAATTCTGTGTGTGTTTATGATATCCTGAAAAATAATAATAGATTGTATTAGGAAAGAGGAAGCGATGAACCAACAATTAATCAATAAATTAAAAGTAATCAGAGACGAAGAAGAGGATATTAAAGGCGGAAGATTGTTTGCAATGGAAGGCTGTGAAGGACAGATGCTGACAATCGATGTCACAAAAATATTAAAAGATGATGAAGATATCGGTATTTTGCCATGTACCCGACTCATTGACTTTTCTGTGCACAAACATAATTATATTGAAATCGTATACGTTTGTCAGGGAGAGATCACGCATGTTATTGAAAACAAAGAGCTTACGATGAAGCCCGGTGACCTACTTTTCATGAATCACTGTGTCCATCACAGCATGAAAATGGCCAAAGAGCAGGATGTGGCAATTAACCTTGTTGTAAGGCCGCGTTTTTTTGATATTCCACTTTCCATGCTGAAAAAGGACAGCATATTGGCTGATTTTCTGGTTAATATCATTAGGAAAGATACAACAATCCCACAATACCTCCATTTTCAGCCCCACGGTAACCAGGCGATAGAGAATCTGCTGGAAAACATCATTGAATCGGTTCTAAGAGAAAAGAAGCAGGAACAAGAGCTCAATCAGCTCACCATGGGTCTTGTATTCCTGCACCTACTGCAACATATAAACACCTTGGGAGAGACATCCACGCAAGACTACAAAAGCATTCTGGTTGATACTACTTTACAATATGTAAATTGCCGTTATCAAGATGCGAATCTGACCGAACTGGCTGTAATGGTGCATCGTTCTCTGTCGGATCTTAGCAAACTTATCAAGAAATATACGGGCCATACTTTTCAGGAACTTTTGCAAAGAAAGCGTTTTCATAAAGCAATAGAACTTCTGGTAGACACTGCTTTGCCAGTTGCGGATATTATAAAATTAGTTGGATATGAGAACAGCACCTATTTCTATAACAAATTTCATGAAAAATTTCAGACATCTCCAAGAGAATACCGCATCCGTTATAAAAACAAGGATATGTAGCATATGTATGTGTAATTTAAGGAAATAAGGTTCTATTTTTAAAACAGTATATAAGGTATAATGAATAAAATTTTACATTAAACGAAAGGAAGGGTGAGATCTTGAAAGATATAGAAATATTACGAGAACTTGCAAAAGAACTTGCACAAATTGCTGCACTTCCACAACAAGAAGAGACAATACGACTTTGGAAAAAATTGAATTCCCTGAAGCCGGAACGTCCCATGTATACGATCAACCAGATTTGCTGGCATGAGATTAATGTGGAAGATGCACTTACTTTGCAGTGTGAAGATCCATTTTATCAGGAAATAGAAACAGACCTGCGGCGGCGCCTATACCGGAATAAATACCTAAAAGATGATTTTGTATATGAGGCGGCAATTTACATCCCTACGGTTGTCGTTGGATTGAATAGTGGTTTAGAAGAAAAGAAAGACACAATCATACTGAATGAAGACAAAGAGGCGATCATGGCACAACATTTTCATGATCAGCTTAAGACAGAGGCAGACCTTGAAAAGCTTCAGATACCGGATTTTTGGATTGATGTCGAGGCAACCAGGAAAAGAGAGGAGATGACAAAGGACGCTGTAGGCGACATTCTGGAAGTTGTAATGGATGGAGTAGATTTTGGTTTTTTTGTGTGGGATTATCTGGTGCAATGGCGGGGGTTTGACAACCTGCTTGAAGACATCACTTATGAGATTGACTTTATCCATCAAATTGTAGATAAAGCTACTAATATACAACTGGCAATATTAGATAAGTTGGAAGCTATGAACCTTTTAAAAAAGCGACCGCAACTAATTCATTGTTCCGGAACATTTACAGACGAATTGCCAAAATCAGAAAATGCGGATCCTATGCATCCAAAAGCTATAGATTCATGGACTTGTGGAGAGGCTCAAATCTTATATCTGGTTTCGCCCAAAATGCATAATGAACTGGAATTTGAGTATGTGAAAAAGTGTTTTGACCGTTTTGGTCTGGTTTACTATGGCTGTTGCGAACCTCTTGATGATCGTCTGGAATATGTAAAGCAGATTCCCAATCTGCGTAAAATTTCCTGTAGTCCATGGGTAAAAAACCATGAGCGTTTTGCGGAAGAGTTGGAAGGAAGGTATGTAATGTCTCATAAACCAAACCCGGCATTTTTGGTAGATGGCATGTATCATCCGGACAAAATCCGCAAGAATATGCAGATGCTTTTAGATGCTTCGAATAAGTATAACTGTCCCTGTGAATTTCTGTTAAAGGATATTTCTACCGTCAGTAATAAGCCGGAACGCTTATTTGAGTGGTCACGCATAGCGGATGAAGTATTGCGTAGATAGTGAGGATAACTATTATGATTTCAAGAAAAGAAAGATTACTCCGTACACTAAAAGGAGAACATGTAGACAGGCAGCCGATAAGCTTTATTGAGATTGAGGGTATTACACAGAATTCCGATGATCCAGACCCATTTAATGTATATTCGGATCCATCATGGCATCCGCTTCTTGAGATGGCAGTAAAGGAGACTGACAGGATCGTCTCAGTTTTGCCTGCCTTTAGCGGAAATGGATGGGAAGAACTTGGCTGTTACAAGAAGGTAACTGAAAACACCGCAGATCGTATTGATATCCATGAAGAGCTTCTGATCGGAAATCAAAAACTTACGAGCCATTTTTACCGGAATACGGATATAGATACACTTTGGTGTATGGAACATTTTATCAAGGATGAGGATGATATCCGGGCTTATCTGGAACTTCCGCGAGAAGAAGTCGGAGAGTTTGATACAAATATGGTTTTACAGATAGAGGAGCAGCTCGGCGACACGGGCATTGTTTCCATTGATATCGGAGACACACTATGCGATGCTGCGATTCTGATGCCAATGGAAGTTTATCTGATTATTGCCATGACTGAGCAGGAGCTGTTTGTAAAGTTGCTCAACCGCATACACGAAGTCAAGCTGCAAAGAATAGAAAAAATAGCAAAAGCACTGCCAGGCAGACTTTTCCGCGTATGCGGTCCTGAGTTTGCCACCGCGCCCTATCTGCCACCACAGCTTTTCAAAAAATATGTGCAGGAATATGATCAGGATATCATTGATATCCTTCATAAGAATTCCTGTTATGTGCGCATCCATTGTCACGGAAGAGTACGACAGGTTCTGGATATGATAGCAGAAATGAATTGGGACGGAATCGACCCGTTGGAACCGCCCGGACAAGGTGATGTTGAACTTGCCTATGTAAGAGAAAAATACGGGGAAAACATGGTCCTTTTTGGGAATATCGAAGCTGCTGAAATCGCAACAATGAAGCCTGAAGCTTTTAAAGAGCGAGTTAAAAAAGCAGTAGAAGATGGTAACCGTGGGTCGGGAAGGGGATTTGTGTTTTGCCCATCTGCACCACCTCTTGGCAGAGAAATCAGTGAACAGGTGTTAACAAACTACCGGCTTATGTTGGAGGCTGCCTATGACAAATGAGAAAACTGGATTATATAAAAAGGTACTGAATCTGCGTAAAATATCCTGTAGCCTATGGGTGAAAAACGATGAACGTTTTGCTGAAGAGCTGGAAGGGAAAAAAGGAAGGTGAGCGTATGAAAGCATTATTTCTGACTCAATTAGGGGATATTGATACAAAAACCCTGGGTAAATTTGAACTTCGGGATCTTCCGATACCAGAACCTGGGGATGAGGATGTTCTGATCAAAGTTGCATATGCATCCATATGCGGGACTGATGTACACAGTTTTAAGGGGGATCACCCTTTCAGGCTGGATATGCTCAGTTGCATACCAATGAGACTTGGGCATGAAGTGTCAGGTGTTATTATGCAGGTAGGAAAAAGGGCTAAGGAATGCGGATTTATGCCGGGTGATCGGGTAACCTGTAATGATGTGCATTTTTGTGGGTCATGTTATTTTTGTCGAACCGGGCGTGAAAATTTCTGCATGAATAAGCTTGTACAGGAAGATGGAATGAGCGAGTATATCTGCTGGCACATGTCCCAGGTATTTAAGATTCCAGACAATGTATCGCTGCTGTATGCATCTCAGACTGAACCACTATCAGTCGCAGTGAATGCAAATCGTATTGCACAGGTTCGATATGGTAGTCGTGTGGGATTATTTGGCTGCGGCGGTGTTGGACTGATGGCACTGCAGATTGCCAAAATGGGTGGAGCATCACAGGTCGTAGTATTTGATATTGTGCAGGAGAAGCTTGAGGTTGCAAAGGATCTGGGAGCTGATGTATGCATTAATATGAATGATATGGAGCACACCAGGCAGGCGATGGCTTTGACAGGCGGTCTGGGATTCGATTCGATCATCGAGAGTACAGGTGTAGCATCGGTCGCACAAAGAACCCTTGACTTACTGTCACCGGATGGACACGCGGTATATTTCGGTCTCTATGGTTCCGGACTTGATCTAAAAGTCAGCTTAAAGGATTTATTTTTCAGGCAGATGCACCTTCATGGGATGATGGCGAAGGCTGATATTTTCCCATACGTAGTAAGTTTGCTACATCGAGTGAACTTTGACACGTTAACCGTTTATAAATTGGATGATTATGAACAGGCGTTTACGGATGCGCTTTCTGGCAAGTTGTTCAAGATTGCTTTAGAAATTGATGGAGGATTAGACTGTCAGTAATAAACCGGAGCATTTATTTGAATGGGCTTATATAGTGGATGAATTGTTGCGCAAATAAAAATGACGTGATTTGGTATGGTTAATGTGAGCATACTTAATAGACGTACTCTTAGATAGGAATATAACGAGAGGATGCCAGCTAACATAGCCGAGGGCGCCTGTGATATCACGAATGACCTGGTAGACAATCAGAAGAATCAGGCAGAAAAGTACCTGATATCTGATTGGGGTCAGGGTGTTATGGAATACGAGGAATACCTGGGCTTTGATTCTGTGAGAAGAGTACATTTTGTGTTGCCGTTTCGACGCTTTAGTGAAGTGTTCCTGGAAGAGACAGAGAGTATGTTTCGGAAAAAAGATATCTTTGGTCGTACGGTATGTCATAATAAAAAGAGTGGGTTGGATATTGAAGAAGCTCCTGTAATCGAGACCCGGGAAGACTGGATACGGTTGAAGGAACATGTAAGAATGGTTCTATGATCTCAGGAGCGAACTTTGATGATTTTATTGGTGCATACTACAGGAAGTTGATTCCGCTTATGAAAGCCGGCGGCGTGGGTAATGTTTTTGTTGATACTGATGGCGACTTTGCCCAGATGACACCTCGTTTTATTGCTGCCGGGGTGGATGGGTTTCTGCCAATGGATGTAAATGCTGGTATGGATATAGTAAAAGTCCGGGAAGATTTCCCTGAGCTAAAATTCATCGGGGGATTTAATAAGTTGTGTATTGAAGAAGGGAAAGAGGCTGTAGATAGAGAGTTTGAGAGAATCATGCCGGTTATTCGAAGTGGTGGGTACATACCGGCAGCGGATCACCAGGTACCACCATCTGCATCACTTAGTGATTATAAGTATTATATCAGCAAACTGAAGGAAGTGATATGTGAATCCGGTATTAATATTGTCAAATAGGATTTTGCACGAATAATAAGGGAAGTAAAGGTAAGATCAGGATGAACAGACGCGCGTTCAAAATGAAAATTTATGAAGGCATGGCAAAAGAGTATGAAAAGCGCCACAAGGAGTTGTGGCCGGAAATGAGAAAAATGATTCTCGAGTATGGAGGCAGTAATTATTCGATATTTCTTGATAGGGAAACAGATATCTTATTTGGATATATTGAAATAGAGGATACAGATAAATGGAATCAAAGTGCCGATACGGTCATCTGCAGAAAATGGTGGGGTTTTATGGCTGATATCATGGAGACTAATCCGGACAACAGCCCGGTATGTATCGATTTGTTGGAAGTATTTCATTTAGATTAAACACAGTGTAGAAAGAAATCAAGATAAAGAAGACAGATGTAAAGTTTGAACCTCTACGACTGATATTCCGATGTTTCCGGCTGGAATAAGTGCTCAGATCGGTATATTGTGAATCGCCTTCTATTTCGCGGATAACGCGGCGGGCGATCAGATCCATTTCCGAAGAAGAGCGGGAAAAGTTCAGATATTTACATCCAAACAAAAGCGGCGGGCACGCAGGCCGTGTATGTACCTCTTTGGCACCGCTTTGGTATAAGAATTCGGTGGTTTCACCAAGCTGTGTACCTCAGAAGTGTTAAGTAAAAGATAGGAAGATGTTACTGTTCACTCCGTGACCAGTAACACGCTACGCGATGCACAGAAATTATGCATACTGCATAATTTCGCGCTGGCAATCCTCGGATTTTCTGTGACTTCCGCTTTGCTTCACTCACAAAAAATACCTCGCGGGATAGTGGCACTGAATAGTAACTAGTGTGACCCACATTAATTAACTATATGTTTTGCTCAGGATAAATTTTCAGCCTGCAAGGCGGAGGAATGAGTCGTAGCGGTGGCTACGGCGATTGACGACAACGCCGCAGATGGAAATTTAGACAAGTGAAACGTATAGTTAATTAATGTGGGTCACACTAGTGTACTGTCCGACTGATATCTATGGTAACCTACTTGCCTGAATATCCATCTGCGTCGTTGTCGTCAATCGCCGTAGCCACCGCTACGACTCATTCCTCCACCTAGCAGACTGAATATTCATTCTGCGTAGGTTACCATAGATATCAGCCGGATAATACACTAGGAAGATGTTACTGTTCACTCCGTGACCAGTAACACGCTTCGCGATGTATAGAAATTGTGCATACTGCATAATTTCGCGCGTTGTATGTCTCGGGATTTCCGTGCATAATGCACGGAAACACCTCGCGGAATAGTGGGGGTGTGAATTGTAACAGGAAGATTCAATAACAATAAAAACAACATAATAATGAGTTGACATATGTGGGAATTAGTGGTATTCTAAAACTACAAACAACACAAAACAAACAAAACAATAAGTGTTTCAGCATCCATAACAAAATATATGATGCTAATACGGAGGTGTTTCAACCATGTATGTTAATAACCATATTCATACTACCTATTCATTTTCACCATATTCACCTGCCCAGGCAGTCGCGAAAGCGGCGGAAGCGGGGCTTAAGACAGCGGGAATAATGGATCATGATTCGATTAGTGGGGCACAGGAATTTATTGCCGCAGGAGAAAGAATAGGAATAGCCACAACAATCGGGGTGGAGTGCCGCGTGAAAGTAACCGGCACACGTCTTGCCGGACGCCGAATTAATAGCCCTGACCAAAAATCCATTATGTATATTGCACTTCACGCCATACCACATCGGCATATCAACACGGTAATAGACTTTTTCAAACCATTGTGTGAACAACGCAATATCAGAAACCGAGCTATGGTAGATAATGTTAACAGGCTTTTAACTGGCGTGTCCCTGGATTTTGATAAGGATGTATATCCACTGTCCATGGCAGAATCCGGCGGAAGTATAACCGAACGGCATATAATGTATGCCCTGGCGAAAAAGATTACAGCCACCGGTGACGTATTGGATGAGCTGGAAAATATCGGGGTTGAGGTGAGCGGCAAAAACAGAGATTATCTCACAGATAAAGAAAATCCATATCTGGAATATGACCTGGTAGGCGTGCTGAAAGGAAGTTTAATTCCGAAAGTATATGTTGATGCGACAGATGAATGTCCGGAGGTAAGCGAGTTGATCGCGTTTGGAAAAGACATTAACGCAATAACTGCATACGCGTACTTAGGCGATGTAACGAGTAGTATAACCGGAGATAAACTGGCGCAATCCTTTGAGGATGATTACATTGAGTTATTATTCGAAGAATTAAACCGGCTCGGATTTCATGCGGTTACTTATATGCCAAGCCGAAATACAATACAACAGTTAATGAGAGTCAGAAGTTTATGTGATAAATATGGGTTTATGCAAATCAGCGGTGAAGATATCAATTCGCCGCGGCAGTCCTTTATTTGCGAAGCATTAAACAATCCGATGTTTCAGAATTTGATTGATGCCACATGGGAACTGATCCGGCATGAGAGAGAGGGGTAATTTTTATGAAAACAAAAGCAGTTAGAATATATGGAAAAAATGATTTGCGGCTGGAGGAGTTCGAACTCCCGCCAATAAACGAGGATGAAATACTTGCAAAAGTCATTTCGGATAGTATTTGCATGTCAAGCCACAAAGCAGCCATGCAAGGAGCCGACCACAAACGTGTGCCAGGTGACATCGCAGAAAATCCGACAATTCTCGGACATGAGTTCTGTGGTGAGTTAATCGAAGTGGGGGCAAAATGGCAGCACAAGTTCCAGACAGGAAAGAAATTTTCAATTCAACCTGCCCTTAACTACAAAGGTTCACTTGATGCACCAGGCTACTCCTATCAACATATTGGAGGCAATGCTACATATATCATAATACCAAATGAAGTAATGGAACAAAACTGCCTGCTTGACTACAAAGGAGATGCATATTTTTACGGCTCCCTTGCCGAACCGATGAGCTGTATCGCAGGTGGATTTCACGCGAATTACCATACGACAGGAGGAAGCTATATCCATAACATGGGCATTGCAGAAGGCGGTAATATGGCGTTTTTAGCTGGAGCGGGGCCAATGGGTCTGGGTTCGATCGATTATATCATCCATTGTGACAGAAAACCCGAAGTGCTCATAGTAACAGACATCGATAAAAACCGTTTAGACCGCGCTTCCGAAATACTAACGGTTGAAGAGGCTGCTAAAAACGGCGTAAAACTGACATATACAGATGCCACCGATGCCAAAGAGCTCCTTGATCTAACTGGTGGTAAAGGATTCGATGATGTATTCGTATTTGCCCCCGTGGCACAAGTAGTAGAATTGGCAGACAAGATACTCGGGAACGACGGCTGCCTGAATTTCTTCGCCGGTCCCACAAACACAGAATTTACAGCCCCTCTTAATTTCTATAACGTACACTACGCATCAACCCACATTGTGGGCACCAGCGGAGGTAATACCGATGATATGATAGAATCCATCAACATGATGGAACAGGGCAAAATTGATCCGGCAGCCATGATAACGCATATTGGTGGCCTCGACTGTGTAATAGACACCACCATAAACCTTGACAAAATACCAGGTGGGAAAAAACTTGTATACACACACATTTCCATGCCACTGACCGCAATTGCCGATTTTGAAAAAATGGAAGATCCTATTTTTAAAACCCTAGATGAAATTGTCAAGAATAATAATGGATTGTGGTGTCTTGAAGCTGAGAAGTATCTGCTGGAACAAGCAGGTCAGATGGGGGTAAACAATGAACATAAATGAGGCTATTTTACACTCAAAAGAAAATATACATAAAAGAAATAACCAACCCGGCCGTTTAGGCGGCAAAATCGCTGTAATAACAGGTGCCGCACAAGGCTTTGGTCAGGGCATTGCCAGAGCAATGATCGATGAAGGTGCGGATGTAGTGATCGCCGACTTAAACTACGAGTTAGCACAAAAGACCGCCGAACAATTAGGAGAACGCGCATTTGCCATTTCAGCAGACGTTTCTGATGAGGCTATGGTTAAAAAGATGATCTGCGATACCGTAAGCAGATTTGGTGGAATTGATATCTTCGTCAGCAATGCCGGCATATTAAAAGCAGGAAGTCTGGACGAAATGGATTACGAATCCTTCCAACGAATCACAAAAGTGAACTATTCAGCATACTTCCTATGCATAAAATATGTAAGCAAAATCATGAAAGCCCAATACGAAGGCAATCCAACTAAGTTCTTCGACATCATTCAGATCAACTCAAAATCAGGCCTTGCGGGCAGCAACAAAAACTTTACCTATGCAGGCGGTAAGTTCGGCGGAATCGGCTTAACCCAAAGCTTTGCCTTAGAACTTGTCCCCTACAACATAAAAGTCAACGCTATATGCCCAGGTAATTTCTTCAATGGACCACTTTGGAGCGACCCGGAACGCGGGCTGTTTGTACAGTACTTAAAAACAGGAAAAGTTAAGGATGCCAAAACCATTGAGGATGTTAAGCATTTTTACGAATCAAAAGTTCCGATGAGCAGAGGCTGTGAAGTCATGGACGTAGCCCGGGCACTATTTTACATCGTAGAACAGCAATATGAAACGGGTCAGGCAATACCAGTAACCGGTGGACAGATCATGCTAAATTAGCGGAGGGCATATAATCATGAACTTACAAGAACTTGTTGATATATCGAATTATTATGGCAGTGATGAGGAGATTGTCCTTTTAGGAGGAGGAAATACCTCTGTTAAGGACAAGGATTATCTGTATGTAAAGGCATCCGGTACCTCCCTTAAAACTATTTCCGCCGAAGGATTCGTTAAGATGAGCAGGGCAAAACTGGTACAAATCTGGACGAAAGACTACCCATTGGAAGTGAAAGCCCGTGAGGCGGAGGTACTTGCAGATTTAATGGACGCAAGAGAGACCGACGAAAAGCGCCCCAGCGTAGAAACATTTCTACACGATTTATTTCCACAAAAATATGTAGTACACACCCATCCAACCTTAGTAAATGCACTTACCTGCGCCAAGGAAGGCGAAAGTTGGGCAAAGAGACTTTTCGGAGAAGACCTTTTATGGATTCCGCCCACTATGCCAGGCTACACACTGGCAAGCAATGTCCGGACAATGCTTGCACAGCACAAAGAAAGTACTGGAAAAGACGCAAATATCCTATTTATGGCCAATCACGGAGTGTTTGTGGCAGCCAATGATGTTGAAGAAATAAAAACAATAATGGACAATATTCTGGATACCATTAAAAAACAAATTGACACCAAAACAGAAGAAAAAATCAATAACCTTCTGTCTATAGGATGGGACAAGTTTGCCGGCAAATACGGCATATTCACACCAGATCATTATGTATATCGCGGAAATGAAAAGCTTTTTGAAGACAGCGTGAAAATAGCAGTATACGCAGAATTCTTCGGTGGAAGCCAGCCAATGCCAGAGTGGCTGACAGATTTTATTGCTGACTGGGAAGTTGAGAACTATAGGAAAAAACAAAATAATCAGGAATGATTTTGAAAGAACATATGTTCAAAAACACCCTCTAGGCCAGTATTCACAGGATTTAGAGGGTGTTTTGATTTACACAAAGTTATTGTGTAACAGCTTATTTTTTTGTGCCTCCTGTGGTGGCAATTCATGCCTCTATTGACGGAAAAATAATGAAAGTTACTGATCAGTATGTTATAATACAAAGTTAGGAAGAATGTACAAATATGAATAGAGCAATTGGGATGGTAGAATTTGATCGAACTGCGTATTGCCCTTCAGTGATCGCTCATCCTGATGAAAAAATCTGCCGGACTATTTTGTAACAGGAGAAGGACAAAAATGCTTGCAATTGAAAGAAGGAATCAGATATTAGAAAAGTTACAGATCGATAAAAAGGTTATAGTTGGCGAATTGAGTCAGATGTATGATGTTTCCGAGGAAACTATCCGCAGAGATCTGGAAAAGTTGGAAAAAGAAGGGTTTGCGATTAAAAGCTACGGCGGGGCTGTGCTGAACGAGAGCAATAACATAGAACTTCCGCTGAATCTTCGAAAAAAGAGAAATGTCGTAGGTAAACAAAAAATCGCTCAGCTTGTCAAGGAAATGGTCAGTGATAAGGAAAGTCTGATGCTGGATGCCAGCTCGACATCCGTATTTATTGCAAAAGAATTGAAAGAGAAGAAGCAGCTCTCGATCATTACCAATTCTATTGAAATTGTTATGGAGTTGTTTGATACGGTAGATTGGAATGTACTATCTACAGGCGGACTTGCAAAAGAGGGCACATTTGCGCTGGTAGGACCGCAGACCGACCGGATGCTGAAAGGGTATCACGTTGATAAGACGATTATTTCCTGTAAAGGGTTGGATATGAAGAAAGGATTCAGCGACTCCGATGATCTGCATGCGGCGAATAAGAAAACTATGCTGGAATCGGCAGTGGATAAAATATTGGTAGCGGATCATACGAAATTTAACCAGACTGCATTTAGCCAGATAGCCTATTTTGATGATATTACAAAAGTAGTGACGGATGAAAAGCCGGATACAGAGTGGCTTCAGTTATTTGAGGACATGGGCGTAGAATGCATATTTCCAAAAGAATAGTATGGTTTTAAGTTTTTCGATTGCAGCACTCTTTTCCAATTGGGTGGAATCAGCGCTGTGGTCGGTAATCAGAATGTCAACATCCTGAATCAGGATTAATTGAGGAAGAGCAGTTAAGAAGATGCGTTACTGTTCACTCCGTGACCAGTAACACGCTTCGCGATGCACAGAAATTATGCATACTGCATAATTTCGCGCGTTGTATGTCTCGGGATTTCCGTGCATTATGCACGGAAACACCTCGCGGA
>Ga0153940_1000313_pt1 | contig 27385 bp, 21 predicted proteins | sample TSNJ024MetaG_FD_104736 | JGI IMG/M metagenome (GOLD analysis project Ga0153940, IMG submission 104736) | Attine ant fungus gardens microbial communities from New Jersey, USA - TSNJ024 MetaG | ecosystem: Host-associated > Fungi > Mycelium > Unclassified | place: USA: New Jersey, Brendan T. Byrne...
TCTTTCAAATATTGAAAAACATTTTAAGAAAGTTTTCGGGATCTCTGGATATAAATGGATGACTGAACAAAAAACAAAAAAGATATTCCATGCAATTTGTACCAGTCAAGCTAATTTTAAAGAGATTAGTGACGAGTTCGGTTTTGCGTCCAAATCTACATTTAACGATTATTGTAAAAAGCATTTAGGAAAGACTCCAGGTGAAATAAGACGAAAAATCTCATCCCGACAATTTGAAGAACAAATAGATAAAAATTGAGAACCGGTATTAATTGGGGAGCAATTACCTTTGCAAATGTTTAAACATGCTAAAAATACAGTTTTTTAGCACTTGTGATGAGTCGAAATTGCAGATTAATGTATTTGTATAGCAATTAAATAATTATAATAAATCAATTAATTTATCTAACGTAGTTTCATTTATAATAATTGATTCTATATATTAAAAATCAAAAAAATGAAAAAAGTATTATTTAGCTTGGCTTTTGCCGTTATGTTGTTTTCTTCTTGCGGTAGCGATGAAAATGTTCCCGTGACTTCAAATACGGGAGATTTAGTTGCTGAGGTCACTTTTGATGATTTTACCGCCAAAGCCGTATCTTCAACAGCTATCCCTGTTACAAGTTGGAGTAATGTAAATAAAATACAACTGTTTTTGTATAATTCTGGCACAGGAAGTGTTGCCTTTTCTGACATTATAGATCCATCTATATCTTCTGATAAAACGTTTAAATGGACAAATGTGCCGGAAGGAACTTACGACTTAGCTATTGTTGCTAATATTAATGAAGATAATGTCGCTACTTCACTTGATGGAGGTGCAAACTGGGTAAAGTTTGATGCATACAATGTTATAAACAAGGCGTTGAATACTGATTTGTTTATTGATCTGAAAAAATCGAATCTTCCTGCCGGGCATACATTTACTGGAAAAAATCCATATGCTCCTGCTTCAGAAATATTCACTGCATATGCTTCAAACGTGAAAATAGAAGAGGGAAAAACAACAGACCTATCAGGTGCAGCAAGCACTTTGAAATTGAAAAGAGAAATATCGTTAATGCGCATACGTGTTGATAAGACAAACAAAACAGATGCACCAGCCTTGAGTAGTGTGGATTTTGCAAATGCTAAAAACTTCCTAGCTGTAGAAAATATGCCTGTTGGGCTGGGTCTCAAGGTAGGGACATTTGCAGGTGGAATATATTCGACAGCGTCTGATGCCAGTAGAATTATGATAGCTTCTGAGGGTGTGAATACATACAATACTGCTGACCCGGCATCGACAAGCTATAATCCAACAGCTATAATTGATGCTCAGTTTACACTTTGGAAAGATATTCAGATATTGCCAAATGCTACTCTTGCAGAAGCTAAAGCTCCTAGTGGAGATGCAGCAAGAAGATATTTCATTATTCTTTCAGGATGGGCTCCGGCTGGATATAAATATGCAGACGGAACTGTAGCAGCAGTAGCGCAGCCAGTGTATTGGGCTGGATCAGTTAAAGGGGTTTTCTCTCCGAATGTAGTACGTGAGGTAAATATGACTATAAAATCTAAAGGTTATCCGCAAATTCCGAATCCTCAACCTGAAGGCGAATTGATTATCGAAGTGGGTGCTCCTGAAAACTGGAACAGTAATATCGAGAGCGAACCTCTAGATGTTTAACCAAATATATTTGCGGTTTTCATAAACAATCGAAACTTTAATGATTAATTAAACATTATTGCTTGCCATCTAACCGGGAAATAGTCTGTGTTTTTACAGACAACATCCCGGGAGAGGCGGGTAATATGCCCAGGTGTTATCTTATTATCTTACAAAATGAATAAAGATTATTATTCACAGGCTTTATGTCTTTTGACTATCCTGTCAATCCTATTGCTTATTTCGTCATGCACCTATGATTACTTCGAGGATGAGACAAACTATGAAGTCTATGTCCCTAAAGCTGATCAGAATATAAGAACAGAAACATACAGTATCAAAGACCTTAACATCTTTATATACAACGATGAACTTAATAAAGAAAGATATTCCTATAATCCATTTACCGAAAATGCACGTAGTCAATTAGGAAATTTTAACTTCAGGCTTTACCCCGGTAGCTATAACGTATACTGCTTCAGTGACGTGCAGGAAATACTTTTTCAGGACTTAAACATATATGGCCAAGCCAGATTCGATCTGCAACAATCTACGGATGGAACTTATAAAGAACCTTCTGCTATCTATCTGGAGTATAGAACTCCAACAATAAACTTTCCTGGTCCGGTAGTTTCCGATACGGCTTTTTTCGAACGGAAATATGTAGGACGTATCTGCATAACTTTTAAAAATCTGCACAAACTGGAAGCTTCTCTTACATATGCCAATATAAAAAAAATAGAGATTGAGGCATCAGGCGTAGGTGTTACTCAATATCTATCGGCATTAAAAGATAGTATCAGCACCCGATCTTCACGAAACAGTGCTTCAGATATAATGCGATTAAGCGCAGAAACATTCCTTGTCGAATATAAAGATTTTGAATTTGGTATTCAGAATTACTATTTCCCTTCGCCTGATTTGTCTGAAGACGGATACGTGCAGCCCATCGAGTTGAAGTTAACATTTATCGATCAATCCAATAATACATTGTCTCTTTTGAAGATTCCTTTTACGGAGAAAACGGGAATTCCGATTGTTTTACATATGAATGAGACCCGCATAATAGAAGTAGACGGAAATAATATTCAGATATTGAAATTGGACGATATCGAACCGTGGAATCCTAAGATAGAAACGGAAGAAAACTCCGGCCCCGGTAGTGGTGGAATAGGCGTATAAACAGATATTTATTAATTTATGAATCAATCAATAATGAAACATTATTTCAAATACATTTTTACTGGAACTATAATGCTGATGATGTTCCTTTGCTATAATCCCGAAGTAAAATCTCAGGCTCTCAAAACAAATGTTCCTTTTATTTTGACGGGGAATCCCAATTTTGGTGTAGAGTGGACTGTCGGACGGCAGCTTACGATAAATACAGATATCATGTGGATGCCTTATTTATTCAAAAAAAATGAAGAAGTGTTTCGCGTACTTGTAGGTAGCCTCGACTTTAGGTATTATCTCAATCCTAAATACTACTATACAAACGACCTTTGGGATGGCTTCTATGTAGGTCCTTACGCAATGGCAGGGAATTTTAATATAGGTCTTAAAAATAAAGATGAAGAAAAGACCAGTTATCGGCGCAAAGGATGGGGAATGTCTGCCGGAATAACAGCCGGCTATAAATTCTACCTATCCAGCCGTTTCCGTATCGATGCCAATATTGGAGTCGGATATGCACATATGCAATACGATAAATTTCAACTTGGAGGCGAATATGCTGATTTCCCAATAGAGATAAAGAAAACAAAAAGTTATGTTGGACCCACTAAGATAGGAATATCATTGGTGTACAATATATTCAGATAAAAAGATAACTATGATTAATAATATATTACGATCATATTTCTTACTTCTTCTCTTTTTTGCATCATTGTCTGCAACAGGTGATGAGATCAGAAATGAAACAGAAGGAGACAGAAGGGCTAAAGGAATCGAATCTCGCGCTGACAGGAAATTTGTCCGTCAGGATTTCGATGAGGCCATGGCTATATATGAATCTGCGTTTAAGAATACATTAAGTGCCAAATATGGAGGTGCTTTACACCTGAAAGTTGGGCGGTTATATCTAACCCTATTAGATTATGTAGCGGCTATACCTCATTATGAATCGGCTATGGCTATAGCCAGTGATTTGTTCACATCGGCTGACGTATGTAACTATCTTGATGCATTGCGGTTTTCAGGAGAGAGAATGAAAGCTATCGGACTTGCCCGAAGATATGCCTATCGGGATACTTATCATTCTGATCAACGTTATCAAAATATCCTTCATGCCCTTAATTATGAAGGAGGATTTTTGCCAATTGGTACGCCTGAATATACAGTGCGAGGATTAGATAATGCGAATACATCAAATTCGGAATTTTGGGTAGGTTTGAAAGGCAACGAATATTTTTATGCTAGCAGTAAGAGCCGTTTTCACGATCCAAGCAAGAAATTTTACCATCGAAGCAATTATTTTTCGTTGAATGAGAACTCTGAATTTTCCATTAAAAACGAAGGAAACAGCAAAAGGCGGCTTCTGGATATGATTCCGGAAGGGTTACAAAACGGGCCTATGTCTTTTTCCTCCAATATGACAAGAATGGTGGTAACACAGGTTCATTACGGAAAAGATGAGGGTATTGGTATGACTGCGCAGGGGCTAAATACGTTTCAGACCAGATTATATTATTCTAATTATGATCAGAAAAGAAAAGGCTGGTCCTCATTTAAAGAAGCTTTTCCGCAGAAAGAAGGATATTCATATTCCCATCCATTTCTCTTCAACAACGACCGCTCTCTCCTTTTTGCATCAGATGTACCTGGTGGCTTTGGTGGGTATGATATTTATGTTACCCATTGGAATGATCAAACAGGGGGTTGGGGCGATCCCGTAAACTTGGGAGCCCAGATTAATACAGAGGGAGATGAAATATCACCGGGTTTATTTGACGATATGTTGATTTTCTCATCCAATGGTCATGTCGGTTTTGGCGGATATGATGTATATGGAATCACTTATGAAGATGGACATGCCGTAGTTGGTAGCTTAGTACATTTTGATTATCCGATAAATACCGTTCACAATGATTTTAGTTTGCTGCATATAGATGAAAACAGAGGATACATTGTCTCTGACAGAAAGACTGCCAATAAGGACGATATTTACTATTTTGAACGTAATCCTGGAGGCGAAAAGAAGAACAATATGTTGTTCGGTATGTCGGAAGCCCAGGCAGTAAGTAATGGTTCCATAGGCCTAATGAGAGAAGAAAGTAAGTTCAATGTACCACAGAAGGAGTCTTTACCTAGCAGCCGGTTTGTAGAACATATATTAAGCCTCCATTTCGATTTCAATTCTTATGAACTGGAAAATGATGTACTCAAAGCCCTTGATTCGTGGCGAAGAGGAGCTGATTTCAGTAAAATAGACACATTGGTATTGGAAGGTTATGCTGATGAGATTGGAGGCGAGCAGTATAATCAAATTCTATCGGAAAAGCGAGCTTTGGAAGTAAGTAGTTGGATGAAAGACAATGGCATCATGACTAAGCTATTAGTAAAGGGGATGGGACAGATTTCTGCCGATATTGATTTTTCAACATTATTGCCGGGAATTGGCAGAGAATTATCAGGTCAGTCTCTTTATAAATCTCTTCCATTAGAAAATAGAATACGGCTCAATCAGGATGCACGCCGGGTAGACATAAAAGCAATAACAAAATAAATATTTATATCACAATGCAGTTAAGAAGGAAATTATATGCCACTTTGGTAATTTTGGTGCTGTCATCGGTATATCCGCTGGTTAAGGTTCAGGCTCAATATATGCCTGTTGTTTATGACAGGACATATGGAGAGGGAATCGCATATCAGCACACTTGTCCGGTTACCAATGGAGAAGTAGCTTTGATAGGGAATAGCGATGGTGTTACTACAGTTACCTGGATAGGTAGAGATGGAAAAGCAGTGTCTTCCCGTACTCTAGCAAAGGGCTTTGAATCTGTGAATAATACCTATCATACAGGTAGTCGCAAACTATTAATTCTGGGACAGTCTCGTGATTGGCTTTCGAAGAAAAAAGATAAAGGCTCATATGGGCGATTTATCATAACTGACGAAACAGGAGAGATTTTAAAAGACGTTATCGTTGGAGAAGCTGGTAGTGAGTTATTCTGTGGACAGCAACTCAAAGATGGAAGTGTTATACTTGGAGGCTATGAACCACGTCCTGGTGGTATCAGAGCTGGTATGCTTGTAAAAGTGGATCCTTCCGGTAAAGTTGTATATAAGTACGTATCTGATGAAGGCGGGCCATGTATTGGCTTCGATGTTCTTGGTAGCTCCAGAGAGTATATCCATGCAGCATTCACCGCGGAGGAAGGTTCAGTTTCGGCTGTCGTAAGACTCGATAGTAATGGTAAATCGGTATTTGTAGCTAAACTTCCGGAGCCTGAATTTCAGATTTGTAAAATGATCACAGCTGAAGACGATCATATATTCCTTATCGGAAACAGTCAAATAGCAGGGGGACGGGTTGTGAAAATACGTCCGGAAGGAGACATAATATTTAGTAAGGAAATAGTTCCTGCATCTGGTGAAACGTCTCTTCAATATTTGTCATTAGCAAAAAATGGAAATGTTTTGGTCGGGGGAAATGCCACAGATAAGAGTTATTATTCTTTGTTGCGAAATGACGGAACCGACCTTCAAAAATATATATTGAAAGGTGCTGTTTCGGGTATGGAAATGGATCCGGTATCAGGAGAATCTGTTGTTGTAGGCTTTGACTCAGAAAGAGCACGCGGAACTATTATCGGATTGTCTAAAGATGGACGGCAAATATATCAAAAAGCAACTGACGGTAATTTCGATCAGGTGCATATGACTACAAATGGTATATTTTTGACTAGTAGAGCGAGTGGGAGAGTCTGTATGCTGTCGGCTTCAGGAGAACTTTTATTTGACCGTTACGCTATAGAAGATGACAGGAAAGTCTTTGAAGATATAATGTTTACATCTAATGGCGATATCTTGTTTAAGGATGTAAAAAACCGCCTGATAAAATTAGGACATGGGCTTTATGTTTCAGATGTAAAAATTAATAAACCTGTAAATGGTTATACCACAGCTATATTTACAGTTACTCTAACAGGTTACCCGACAACAGACCAAGGTGCTCCTATCCCAGTTAGAGTGGAATATCTAACTCAGGACGGTACTGCTAATAAAGTTGATAACTATACCCCTGTAAAAGGAAGCTTGTCTTTCGTCCCTTCCAATGACGGTACAGCACGCCATATGATAAAGCAAGATGTCGAAGTTCCTGTAAAAGCGAATAATCTGATGGAAGGACGCAAAATGTTTGAATTACATTTAGCAAATGTCGAACAAAGTTATCTGGTAAAACCAATAGGAATAGGAGATATAGAAGACCAGGAAGTACTGGTAAAACTAATGAGCACTCGTGATGGACTTGAAGGGGCACAGGATGTGGTATACGAATTGGGTATTTTCAAAACAAATGGAGAACCGCTTATTAATGCTACAGGATCTGATATCATCGTTGAGGGCGTCTATGGAAAAGGTACTGCTGATAATCTGGACTTCGATATGGGAGTTAGCCCACGAATTAATATTGGAAGAGGTGCTGCTTCAGGTAAATTTAATGTTAAAACATTAGAAGATACTCGTTATGAACTACCTAAATCAGTAGTAATTGATTTCAGGAAAATTTATGCAATTAACGATGCCAATATCAATTTCGAAAGTTCAATGCTAAGTGCTACAGGTACTATCATCGATCAACCTGCACATATAGCGATAAGCTCGTTAGGTGATCATGGACGTATGAATAATATAGTTTCCGGTTTCTTTAAAGTATCTCTGTTAAGAGCATCAGACGGAGCTTTGCTTACAAATGCAACAGGAGGTGATATTTCTATATCCTGTTCGGTAAATAGTCAGACTACAGCCGATGAGGGTAAAGACTTTGTATTTACAAACCGTCATGATCTGCGTATTTGGGGAGATGGAAATCGTAGTGCTATTAATTTAAATGGAATTATTTTACATAATACAGAAAATGCTGGCGTGAAAAAACTGGTAGTAGGTATCGATTCGGTGAAGAAGCCGGATAATGCACCGGAAATATTAATCTCTCCTACCGAATCTTCTGCTGGATTCTCAATTGTAGAATAATAAGACATAAAGCCGGGATTATTCATAGTTAAACTTTAAAGATATAGAAATGAGACAGATTGGTATTCCTTTAGTTTTGTCGTTCAGATATTCACAAGTACAAGAGTTTGTAATGTATACAGGCTCACGTAAGGGTGCAATTACATGTGATACTGCAGGGGTTAAACCCTACGATCTATGGGCGGATGAAATAAATAAGAAAGAAAATCTGTATAAGGATATGGGGCTGGTTTTCGTAGATGATACCCGGCTGAAAATCATACCCCATAATTATTTCTATAGTTACAGAATTAACTGTGGAGTTATAGAAGTTTTTATTTCCGGTTCGGGCGAGTGGGTTCCATTCGCTTACGGGGATAGAAATAAGCTTACCATAAGACTGGGACTTACAGGTATAATGAATTTTCGAGGTATCGAGAAAAAACGTGTTCAGAATAATAACGAAACATGTTGGGGTGCTTTTAATTATGCCGGTTTGCCTACCTTATCCCAGTTAAAAGATAAAAAATCCAAAATAGCTTGGTGTAATATTCATTATACCTTTCAATAACTAACAGAAACTGGACTCAAAACAAAGATAAGATATGGATAAAATGAATATGAAAAAATATCTAAACCTGTTGGCTTTTACATTGACGGGGATAATTATGTATTCATGTTCCGGAGAAGAGAATATGTCTGTTCCGGATGGAACGGAGCAGCAAACAACTCTTTCTGTTTTCCTTAATGCGCCGCAGGATGGTCTGGAAAAGTCATCGGGCAATCCGGATCCGGATGCGGAAAGCAAGGTTTACAGCCTGGAAGTGCTGGTGTTCAAGTCTGGGGGTGAAGCCGAAGAAGGGAAACTGGACGGCTACGGGTATGTGAACCGCAGTACCCGGGATGTAACCGGACAAGTCTACGATAAAGAATATATAGAGATCAATGAAATAAAAGACATTAAGTTGACTGCAGGCAAACGCGATATCTATGTAATAGCAAATGCTCCGGATAAAAATTTCAGCTCAGTCGAGAATATTCAAGAATTCTTAGCTAAATATGAAGATTTATCTACACAGGGACGTAACCCTCATCCAGGTAATGTAACACCTGATCCCAACGAGGAACTTCCCATTGGAGGAATAAATCCATCCGATCTAAAAACAAATCTTACAATGTGCAATTATACAAAAAATGTAGTTTTTAATAATTTGCATGAACATCATTATTTAGGATATACTGATAACAGTGGACGTCCGAGCGGAGTTAATCCAACTGAAGGTTGGCTATTGAATGGTACTAACCCCTTTTATGTGGAACGTTTAGTTGCAAGAATCGCCATACAGAAAATTGAATTTGAATTACCGGCGAGCCTACCTTTCGAGGGAACAGCTTTTCCTTCGAATAATTATACCTACCAAATCGATTCTGTATTCATGTTGAATACAAAGATAAATTCAAGATTTGCAGTCAACTCACAACTTGGATTTGTAGAAAAATTTGGTCACGGATGTACAGTTGGTTATTCTTATTTGAATAATTTGTCTCGGATCTCCAACTTAGATCAAGGTAGTCAGCAGGTTAATTATATGGTAGAGGTCATAACAACACCTAATTATGATATCAGTACGAATGCAACACCGCTATGGTTCTATGCTTTTGAAAATGGAAGCACATATCCTACTTATTTGGTAATTGGTGTCAGATACAATTTTCAAAGTTCAAAAGATCATATTCCCAAAACTGTAAAAAGCTACTATCCAATAATAGTGAACGAGCCTAAAACAGGCAAACAAGCCGATCACGATTACATTAAGCGCAATTATCAATATCGGATTACAGCTGTAATAAAAGGACTCGGAAAACTGTACGGAGAAAATCCTACAATATTGAAGAGTGTACAAGAAACAGATTCGGAGATCGAAATAACGGAAACAGTTGGAAAAAATCTCTTCCCTTGGACAGGAGATGTTTACAAGTAAAAAAGAAATGATTATGAATAAAAATGTCACTATAAGCTTAGCTTTTCATTGCATGGATTTTTCTGTGAAAGCATTTGGGCTATTTATCATATTCGTCTTGATGTTGTTTTTGTCCGGATGCAATAATGATAAGGTTGCAGATGAAGATGACACTTTTAAGACAAATGTTACCATGACCTTAAAATCAGGGACTAAACCTGCATTTATGGATAATGCATTGATATACGTCTTTACCAACGATGACAAGTTTAAAGAAAAGAAGCTGAATGTGCTTAAAAATGGAAATATCCTTTCCACTTATATGCCTGTCGGAACATGGAATCTTGTGCTTTTGACATGCGATACGGATATAGCCGATAAAATAATCCTTCCACCATACGGAGGAGCTAATACTTACCCAATGTGGAAAACAGGTTTTACGACTTCGGCAAATGAGTTCCTATCGCAAACTCCAGCCGAGCTCAGATACGACTCGTTAAATAATACGGTTATAACCGAAAATATACTAACAAAGAAGCAAGCAATCTTAAATAGGAATGTAGCCAAAATACAAGTTATTTTAAAAGATTACACCGGATTTGACCAGATATCTCCAGGGAATAACAATCTTCTGGCTTTTGTTGATTTGCTTGATGTACCGACGACGCTGGACTGGCGGGGCGGGTATTATCCGGATAAGAACAATCCGGAGCATGCGGGAAATAAACCCATCAGGGAGTATTTTAATTTTGATGCCCAACTGAAAGCCGATACGGTGAATTTCATCGTACCGGCGCACAGGGGTGCCGATGCTTTTGATGTACAGCATAACGATACGACAACACATAAATTACGCCTGAGGGCGAGCATGCCCCTGAAAGGGCAGAGCTATTTTGGAAAAACTCCTGTTGAAATTTCTTTTGTTCCGAAGGTAAATAGGATAATACAGCTTATCGTTACTTTCAGAGGTGAACCGGAAACTAATCTCGATATAAAAGTAACAGTTAAAGATTGGGCGGATCCTATCGATCAGGAGGTGGTATTCGATTAAGCAAACAGAACGACAGTTCAAAAAAATAACAAGTTTATGGAATTTAAAAATATACGTTCAAAAGTTCAATTGCTGATTATTTTCTTTAGCATGTCGCTATTCTCTATTGCACAGACGAAAGAAAATGACAAGAATTTGCTGTTGGGTGAATGGGTATGGGAAGAGGCTTCGCTTACTGATGATAAGCAGCCGATATCTTTTGACTTTTATAATGACTATTATAAATTTTATGCGGAAATAGAGGTCAAAGAGAATGAGGTTTTTCTTAAAAACAGCGATGAAAAAACTCAGGAAGTAAAATATGAAGTTGATGAAAATTATCTGGGATTCGATCTTCCATCCAGAGAATCATATATAGCCGAATGGGCTATACTTGACGATAAATTATATATGGAATTCAGTATTTCCAGTCCAGATAATACGCTAAAGAAGGTAAATCTCTTGATAATCTATAAAAGGAAATAGAATTTTCTTTAAAAGTATAAGAGTAAAAAACATAAATAAAAATATGAAACACTTAACTGTTCTACATAAAATATTTTCTAATAATTCTTTTCCTCTAAAAGGTGTAAGAAATAGTTTAGTTCAGGTATTTTCAATTCTGTTGTTGGGATCTATTGTAACAACAGCGTTGCAGGCACAGACTGTAGTTACACACAATATCGGCACAAACGGAAATTTAATTATTCCGGGTAATTCTACTAATAATTATGTTGTTACCGGAACAACTACAACCAATATTGTAACAATACAAAGCGGCTATAAGGGAACTATCACATTGGATAACTTGAACATCACTTCATCGAAATCGAGTACAACGAATGGAGCTAGCAATGTTTCGTGTATCACAGTCGAGGGGGCATACAATCAATCTAATTTAGACCCTATTACCATCGTAGATATTAAACTCAAAGGTGCCAATTTCCTAACATATACACCTAGTAATAGTGGTTGTGCTCTTCAAGTAAATCAGGGAGCTCAGATACATATTAATGCTATTGATCCTAACGATAATGCAAGCGGGTCTTTGGCTGCTAAAAATAGTGGTACTGGTTCGGCAGCAATAGGTGCTCCTTATTTTACTATCGGACATACTACAGGACAAGGAACTGCTAAACAAATGACTTGTGATTCGGGTAGCTCTAATAGGACGAAAACTGCAGGCGGAAATATCATTATCGGCAGTGGAACCGTTAATGCCCAGGCGTATCAGCACGGTGCCGGTATCGGTGGAGGTTGGTATACTTACTATAATGGGATTATTATAGTCTATGGGGGGATTGTAACAGCCCAATCGAATTATCATGCTGCCGGTATTGGCAGCGGGTGTCCTCAGGGTACCGGCGTACTCCAATGTTATGCAGAAAATAGTACTATAATCGCTTTGCCTCCGGCAGAGATTTCAGCAAAAGGGACCTCAGGTAATAATCGTACTTCGCTCGCGCAATATGGGCTTAATGGAGCAAAAAATATTACTTATATGAACGATCCGGAGAAGCCGCATATTACAATCCGAACAGAAGACAATGAGCCTGGTGCAAATATATATCTGGACTTAACCGAAACGCCAGGGCTTGAGGATATTTTTACACAGTTGGGGATCAACTATGATCTGAAAAAAGTGAAAGCAGGAAAGACTAATAGTTCAGGTACAGATTTAGAGGAAGAGCTTCATGGGCGGTTTGAGCAAGAGACAACATTTTTTACTGATGCTTCGAGTTCAAAGCCTGCTACAATGGGGCGTCCTTATATTCCGGTTAAGAAAACTGTTTTAGCGGCGGAAACAATAGTTTTGCCTCTTTTAAGTACTGATATCGCTTTTACTGATTATGCGTCAACACCTCTTGAGGTTGGCTATACGGCCCAGCAAGCATGGAACAATGCTCATAGGATAAAGATGGAATACAAAGACGATGAGTCTATGAGCAATCTTACTTTCAAACTTCAGGCAGGAGCGGCAAGTAATTTTACCGGAATGAAGTTTCTCGCAGCGAATGGTACAACTGAGGTTCAGGCACCTACTACACTAAATAAAGGCGATGAATACTATATAGTTTTACCGATAGTACAAGGAAAGCCAATAGGCATCTATTCTGATGTTTTGCTCATAAGTGGAGATTGGAAAGAGGTTCCTTTACCGGGCTATATACGTAGGATAGGTATGCAAAGAGTCGCCAAGAATGATACAGGAATCAATAATTATATTAAAGTAACCGCTAACCCTAATAAGTTTATAGATGATACATATCCGGCAACGAAGACCGTGGAGTTGACTCTCAATATCGATCACAAAGATACGGGTATCGTTTACGATCCACTTGATGTAACAGCAAAATACCTGATTACAACAGAAAAGAATTATGCTGCAGCCTTAGCTGCTACCCCACTCAGCAGTACTGATTGGATGACAATGGACATTCCTGCTAATAATGCAGAAAATAAGACTACGAATGTATCCTTTAGCAATAAACTACATGGTACTTATTATATCCATTGGTATATAGAATCGGGCGTAGTATATGCGCATAGCCAGAATGTAACCAATCCTCCGCACCTATATGGCGGTTTCGGGCCATATGTGCTTACCGAAACTGTAAAAGCCGGTAGTTTGACAGGCAATCCGTCAGTATGTAAAGATCAAATCCCTTCTGAGATAAAGGGTGAGGTATCCACAGGTGGTAGCGGGGATTTCTCTTACCAGTGGCAAATAAGCACTGATGGTACGAGTTGGAGCGATGTGGGTGGCGACACACAGAACTATACACCTGCACCATTAACTGTCTCTCCAACTTATTTCCGTCGCTTAACCATTGATAACCAATATGGGGGAACTACACCTGGCGATAATGTATTTGCTATATATATTGTTGCTGATGGCCTGACTTTCTATTGGAAACAAAATACAACAAACAACAACTGGAACGATCCTGCGAACTGGGTAGACGCCTCCGGTATAGCATTAAATATGGTTCCTGTTTCTTGTACTAATGTCTATATCCCTGGGGGGATCACAAACTATCCGTCGTTGCATCCCGATAAAACTCCTATCAATATATATGGTACGCCAATATGTAATAATATAACATTTGCCTATGGTGCGGAATTAATATATCAGCATAAACTGACTTATCAGAGGGCATACATTCAATATAACTGGGGATACTATGGTAATCTTTCCGGTGTGAATAATGGAGATCAGCCTTCTGGTAATGCCTGTAGTCCTGCTCCTGTACAGAAAAGAGAAGCTTGGTATGCATTGGCAGCCCCGCTAAAAAGCATGGCTACAGGGGATTTCGCATTTGTAGGATATCCACTTACATGGCAAGCTGGTTTTGCTCTGTCAAACCCAAGTACCGGCGATAAGGGTGGAGAAATAGAAGTGGGAGATTTTGAAAAGAAATTTTCGACAAATGATGTGCCGTTAAGTGAAACGAACAATGCAATTGCGGTAAAGGTGGCCCTGTATCGGAGTATTATAGGTTGTTCCAATCATTGCAATCTGGAAGGTTTGAAAGGCATAATTGAAATCCCATATTTTGAGAATACCTCTAAATCAGCTTACTATCCGGGACATATCTATGATAGATTTACAAAAGAAAGTAAATTCTTTTACTTCAATCCTCAAACGCTACAGTTGTTGCATTCTCCTGTAGGTAAAATGAAGAGAGGAGATGAAGCTTATCGCTTTATCTACGAAGAAAACGGTGTTGCTACAAATATCAATGTGAGTGGTGTACCATCAATAGTCCCCGGTTATAAACAGAAAGTAAAAAGACAAAATAGTACATCTTTGAAAGTGATGATTGGTAATCCGTTTATGGCCTCAATCAATGCAAAACAGTTCTTTGATGTGAACAGTAATAATAAATTGGAAGAGTCTGCTGGTTATCAGTTATTTGACAGCAATAGTCAAACGTGGAAACAATATAGTTATTCAGCGGCAGGCAATATTCCTCCATTACAAGCATTTATTGTTACATTAAAGAGTAGCGAAGTCGAATTACTTTTCCCGTTCGAAGGCGTTTATGCTTTAACGGGAACTGCGTCAACCCCTGTTTCTCCTGGTCAAGGACGGTCTCTGTATCTTAAATCGCAAAGTAGTTTGAATCTGGAAGGTGACTATTCTATTCTTGCTATACCTGAAGCAGATAAGGAGACAGTGACTATTAAGAAGATGATATCTTCACAAGGACATGCCACTCCGGAAACTTTCTTCATATCCTCTAATAATAAAGATTATAATCTGATTCAGTTATTTGAAAACGGAATACATGAAGTCGGAATAGGAGTGAAGAGCTCGGATACAAAAAGTACATTATCTCTTACTTTCGAGAATGTGGAGAAGTTTACTATGATGAGTAATCTTAATCCGGTTCTTGTAGATAAATATAATGGGGCAATGCAAAATCTGCTTTTGAATAATACATATAGTTTTAATCAGCGACAGACGGATTCGAAGAGCCAATATATTGATTCTAATAGATTTGTATTGAAGTTGCTATCATCTGATGATACTTTATTCGAAACCGAGATGCTGGATATAAGTATCCTGTATAAAGAAAATATCTTGGAAGTACGATCTATACAGAATATACGCGACGTTCAGGTATATGATATGCTAGGGCGGCGTATACACTCGGTGGCTAATGTTAATGCAGATTATTATTCTAAACTCCTGCCTTTAAATCAGGGAGTATATGTAGTAAAAGTTTATACAGAAAAAGGTAAAGTAAAAGTGAAAAAAATTATGACTTTATAGAAGTCTGGAAATAAACTGTATAGGAAATCTGAATAGTTTTTCAAAATTTTAAAATAGAGGGGGAAATATAATGAACAACATTCGACAGATACTGGAAATGGAAAAGCATAATGACAAACATATACGTTTGTACAGGGTAGACAGGTACTGGATTGCTTTTGAGCGTTCGGCATTTAACTTGTTCTCAGTTTGTCATGTAGATACTGTTATCAAAATAAAGGACATGCAAGAGGAAAAGAACAGCATGCTAATCGCTATTGTAAAGAATGGGACACATGGTTTGTATAATCCACAATTCACTATTCTGGAAAAGACAGAAAATGAAATGCTTATCGATTGCCGTACTACTTGCCGGGGTTTTTTACACTGGAAAGACAGTTTAGTCTCATTATTTGACAAAAATCTGTATCCCGTACCGAATGATATGACTCAGGATATTCAACACCTCAATTTAAAGATGTTATTCTGTTAATTAATAAAAAGATAGAGTATATATAGAGTCGAGGAAAAATTAAAAGTGAATCCCGCTCTACAGACTACTGGGTTATGATTGCATTAATGAAAAAGGTTTATGATTTTAAAGAATCTATACAACAATATCCACGCAATAAAAAGAGAGAAAGGAAGGAAATCCAAATCTATCCGGAATATAGCGAAAGATACATCAGAATTTCCTCTATTAAGGGATATTAATGGTTCCCTTTTGCAAGGATTTAAAATAAATGAGTTAGAAATGATAAATAGACAATTAGATGATAATACTTCAGCTCCTGTACAGCAGCATGTTCAGGATATTGAACCGGTAGCTGAAATAATAGCTATATGTGTGGGAAGTTTTATTATACTCACTGTCTTCGCTACTATAATCATTATCATGATATTATTATGAAAAGATTTTTAATCATCGTATTATTTATAACGGTTACATATACTGTCTATTCACAAGGTTTTGGTATACAGGCCGGAGTCAGAATAAATGCATCAGGTATAGATTATCCGGGAGTTGATATAGGTCGTAAAGCCGGTTTTGAAGGTGGTGTGACTTATCGAATGCCGATTAGTGTATTACCTTTAAGTATTCGTACTGAGTTGCTCTATAATAACAGTGAGTTTAATTTGAAAAATGATCTGGGTAATAATTCGGGTATTACCTATCATTTTGTAGAAAATAACCTGAAACTGCCATTGACTATTGAGTGGAGACCTTTGCCCGGCATAATAAAACCATTTATTCAGGCAGGTTTGTATACATCTTGTTCTATATCAGGAAGTATAAAAGAGAACGATTCCAGTAATTCATTAAAGTATAAGAAGAGTGGTCACCGGTTTGATTATGGCGCGGTTGTGGGCCTTGGAACCTATCTGACATCACATATAGCCCTGAATATAAATTACGAGCATGGATTTACAGCTAGGGAACTAGAGCTTGGAGACCAGTTCGTCTCTGTGAAAAATAGAGGATGTTCAGTCTCATTAAATTATCTTTTTTAAATCTAATAAGAAATGTTCAATAAAAGCAGATCAGATAAAAGTCCGGCTATTTCAAATCCGGTATCACAATCGTTCAGTGTTCTCTCCATATCAGCAACAGTCAAGGGAGAAATCAATATAGAAGATGATTTAAGAATTGACGGTAATATAGACGGGGATATATATAGTAAAGGAAAAGTTGTAATCGGTTCTGAGGGATGTGTTAAAGGAAAAATTACAGGAAAATCAGTGGAGGTGATAGGGAAGATACTAGGAGATGTGACTGTTTCGGATATTGTAATACTAAGGGCCTCTTGTTATTATGAGGGACAAATAACCGCTCACAATATTGAAATAGAAGCCGGAGCCTGTTTCTTTGGAAACTGTAGGATGGAAAACGAAGAAAAAGAAGAAATCGCAGGAGATAACGGTAAAGTAACCTCCGCGAAAAAAGAGACTGTATTATCCCTGCAAGCTGCGGGTATAAAAGGAAAGAAAGAAGAATTAGAAAAAGCGTAACTGAAGTGGGTTACGTCGTAGTTTTGTAAAGTTTTTTGTGATTATGTTAGCTGTGAAGCCAGTGTAGTCAGCCCTCAAACTAACCTTCCCGGAGGGGAGGGTTAGCTGAAGGACCAATAGTACAAAATTATGATGCAGAACAACTGCAATACTGGAAAAATTAAAAAAGAATAAAGAAAGGAATGAGAAAAGACTCTAAGATTGTTTTTGTAAAGTTTGTTTTAACCGAGCTGGGGTCATGCAGACTGTGAAGTTTAAATGGCCCTATTTTTTAATGCAGTTTTAGGCGAAAAGTTGAATTCAGGAAAAAAGGAAATAAAATGATACAAAATAGGATTATATTAACAGCGATATGCGCATTAGTTGCGACTGCCTCATTAAATGCCGATGGAGGTAACCGGGATAAGGATAAGTCTGCGAATGGTCGAAAGATCTTGGTTGAGGAATTTAAAGACCGGAATACAGGATGTGTTATTACCTACGAATATTATAAAGACTCTCAAGGGAAGAAGATTCTTCACGGTAAGTATAAACGGCAATGGTCGTTACCGAAGGGGCATAGAAGCAACTGGTCGGGCCGGGAACAAATAACAGCGACATTTGTAGAAAACAGGCTCAATGGAGTTGTGACCATTAACTGCGAAAAGTATAAGTGGCAACGAAAAAGTGAGTTTATTAAAGGTAAGGGACGAAAGGTTTCATTAGTACCTGTTGAATCCTATTTAGCCAGTAATCTGAAGCTAAATGTAAAGAATGATACACTTTCCGGTGTGTTTAATTTCGAACTGGGAAATTTGAAATACGAAGCCATGGGCAAAGTGAATGAAGCCGGAGAAATGCAGGGAAAATATACCCTTTACAAAAAAAATACTACCGAACAAACAAACAATCCCCGAAATATAGGCAAGGATTGGGTTATTGAGGAGCAGTATTTGTGTGACCCTGATTATACCTATAAAGATGCTGTGCCTAAAGTAACAGAAGTGAACCTCGGTTATTCGGGTACTACCAGAAGAGAACAAATACGTATCAAGATACCCAGACTGAGATTGAGTATCAGTGCAATGTAACTAAAAAGCAATTTAAAATATGAAAAATAACATTAAATCGAGAATATTATTAATTACATTACCTTTACTTACTTTGGTTGTTACATTAGTAATACTGACCTCCTGTTCCTCTAACAAAGTACGTGGCAGGATAGATGTAGAAAGGCTTTTTATGCAGACAACCAAGCCGGAAATAGATTTTCTGAATAATGGGGGATTACAAGAACAGAACGGTCCTAAGACCATATCTGAAGAGATTAGTTTTACGAATATGGAAGATCAGTCTTTGGATGAGAATGAAGTTTTTGCTAATCAGGCTGAAAAATTGGATACAAGTAAAGTTTATAAATTATCTGAAGTTGTTATCAAAGTTAAATCTCACTTTGCTCCTGAACGTGACGGCAAAGTGAATCTTGATTTTAACATTATTGCTCCAGTTGATGTATTAGATCCTAATTGGAGGCTGATACTGACTCCTAAGCTGATAGACGGGGACTCTATCTGCCGATTAGATACCGTTGTATTGGTCGGAGAGGGATTTAAAGATAAACAGATAAGTGATTATGAGGCTTATGAAGATTTCTTATCAACCATCGTTGACCCTTCTGCTTACGACTCTTTATTTGTGAACTGGAAAAGTATGTATAAAGAAATTGGCAAGGTACAGCGCCGCAACTACAATAGTTACCGTAATAAGTATGAACTAATAAGAGGGTACGAAAACTGGAAGAAAATGAATGAGATGGAGTTTCTCAGTATGGAAGCCCTTGCATTACGCCATAAAAAACATATGTATAGTAAGTATTGGAGAAAAGCAGAAAATCAGGTAATCAAGAATCAGAATAAGGGAAAGATTACAGATGGTATCCACGAAAAATATGATGAGAAGTATAAAAAGGACTATGTCAGTTTTCTGAAAAGTAGATTCTCTCTGCACTGGCTTGATAGTGTTACAGTCGATCTCAATTTGCACGCACAGAAAGATAGTATACTGAAAAGAAGCCATGTACCGCGTAAGTACCGGGAGATACATAGAAACGGGCTGACTTTGAATGATATTCAGGCAAAAGCTTTTACAGAAGAAGATTCTGCAAAGATAGCGAAATATCATTATATGATAGACGAAATTGTACTGAACGAATTGAATATAAACCGTAAAGATGATATTTTTAAAGAAATAGTCGAGTTTCCTTATCGTTCAGATTTAAGCGGACTGAAATTGGATACACTGATTACCGCTGAAGAAAATGTTATTTATCATTACCGACAGCCATGGGCTGTAAGGCCCGGTATGAAGAATCTCAAGATAGTATTGGAGTCGAGAGCTGAAGCTCTGGATCGTTCGGTCTTTACTTTCCCTCCATCTGATACATTGACCTATTTTATCGCTTCATTATCTCAACTAGCAGATGAGTCCCTTGTCACTGAAACACGGAAATTGCATAAGTTCCTTTTTGACAAAGGGAGTGCTCATCCTAATTATAAAACCCGCAAATCTTATCAGTTTGAAGAAAATATTAATCAGAATATTTTTGATAAACTACTTGAAGCATATAATACCTATTCGTCCTCTCCTGAATATTCAGTAGATAGTATAATTATACAATGTAGCGTAGACCTACAGGGGGACTGGGACGCTAATTTCGAGCAGTCACAACGTCGCGGAAATGCTGTTTCAGAGTACCTGAAAAGCAAAATAAGTGCACCTGTAGTGGTTAAGGCTAAAGGGGAAGACTGGAATTCTCTGGTAAAAGAAATACAGTTAAGAAATGATTTGCCTAATGCAGTAGCAATACTGGATACATTAACAAATGCAGTTTATCCGGATAAAACGGAAGAGGATATAAAAAAACTATATCCCGCTGATTACAAAATCATACGCGAGGAAATATACCCTAAACTTAACCGGGTTGATTATTTCATTGAGCTCTGCAGGACAGATATAGAAAAAGATACTATAAGAGAGACATACCGTGAAGATTATGCTGACGCGATACGCTTGCTAAGGAACAGAGAATATATGAATGCTCTTGAAATATTGGCTTCGTATGGGGACTATAATACTGCATTATGCTTGGTTTGCATGGGATATAATGATAAGGCACTAAGTGTATTGGATAGGTTGCAGAAATCAGCTAAGAATGAATATCTGTCAGCAATTATATTTGCCCGGAAAAAAGATGATAATGAAGCTGCCAAACGGCTGATAAATGCCTGTAAACTGGATCCGGATCTGTATAACAGAATTAATCTCGACTCAGAAGTGAGCAATCTGGCTAACAGGATTAATTTGTGGCCTCATTTAAGTAAATATTAACAGAATAAATAAATTTAAAAGTATAAACAATATGAACTCTTTCAGAACTATATTGGTATCCATGTTTATGATTGTAACATTAACTGCTTTTTCACAAACAAACTCTGAAAATGCTATAACATCAGACTGGGTAACAATATCATTAGGTAAACTACAGAAAAAGCCTCGCTTTAAAGAACCGATGATCTCCGTCCGGTTTATTTCGGAAGAAAACTCCCGCTTTATGCACCTTTCATTAAAATATATGTTTACTGATGCTATATTCGAAGAAGCAGTACCTGTAGAGTATTATAAGAATGAAAAATTTGAATGTGTTACCGAAAAAAGAAAATATGAGCTCAAAGCTGCGAGGTATGCCAAAGCAAGAAGGATGAGTACTGTTGCCCAGAAAACAGCAGATATAAGAGTAGTATTTTACGGAGATTTATCTTTTTTGAGTAATAACCTCCTCAAGAATTTCACAGTTCATTATGCACAGGGCTATCAGCATATCGATTTGAACACAGAAGAAGCGACTCACCTTCAAGAGGCATATAATAAATTTGTCGCGATGTTACCTAAACAAAAGGAAGCCCCTAATGTAAAAATAGAAGGTGTAGCATCAAAAGTAGCAAAACCCGATACAATACAATCCAGTCAGAATTCGCTTGACCGATTACGTAAGCAGGCCAGAAATTGGAGGAAATGAGATAAGAATTCATATCCATAAGTAATGCTTTCGAAATAACATTTCAAAGTTTTATTAACCTTTGTCCTACTAAATCTATTGAATATGCATATAGGATCCAATAGCAAAAAAGAAGGTTCTATGCATCCTTTGAGTTTGAAAAGTTGGGCTATAGAGGTCAGATTAAAAGAAATAGAAAAACTAGAATTTATCAATCAGTTGGCACTTCCGGAGCAACACCTCTCCTCTTTAAATTCCAAAATTATGAGTCGTATCAGGTCTCGCGCTTTTTTCGAAACAGTCTGGGAACTGAAACACCATCCGACACATATCCGTTATGTATTCATGAGTGTTTTCTTTTATACCAGGCGGAGTGAAATTATCGATGAATAGGTAGAGCTATTGCTACAGGTTATTCATCGTTTATCTGTAAAAGCAGAGAAAAAAGTGGTCAAAACATTGATGCAGGATTTTCGGAAGGTCTATGACAAAAATACCTTGTTAGTACGGATAGCAGAAGCTGCCCTGAATAATCCCAACAACACGGTTAAAAGAAGTTGTTTATCCTATTGCCGATGTACAAACCTTAAGTAACCTGGTCAAAGAATATAAGTCCTCCGGGAAAGATTACCAGAAAGAAATACACAAGATAATACAGTCCAGTTACAGTAATCATTACCGGCATATGGTTCCCAAGCTTTTCGGATGCATGAGGTTTTGCTCAAATAACACCATGCACCAACCGGTACTTGATGCCTTAAGGTGGCTGCAAACACATAAAGATTCAAACCAGCAATATTACTATCTTTCGAATAATATACCTATCGATAGTGTTGTCCGTCCAGTATACCATAAAATTGTAATAGAGGCCGATGATAAAGGCAGGAGAAGGATGAATGAACGTCTAAGTATTACAACCTAATCAGTGTCGTTTGGGTACACTCTAACTAGGCAATTCGTCTAACTGGATGATGTATAGTCAAATATGTAAATTTGACTAAGTTTGTTACTTGCTATTTTACAATACTTCGTTAAACTTTAAGCGACCTTGGTTTCATAATATACGAGCTCTTTGATGTTTTGTTTATTTTTAAGTATGTTTGGTTTTTTGGCATACATTGCAAAAAATTGTTCCAATAGCAGGATGTTGTGGTTTATAACTTTGACATCGGCAAGCGAAAATGCTTTCCTAGCTTGCTTAGGTATACTGTACCAGTGTACGGCTTTGACTATATTTACCCCGGTAAGGGAAATATTGAAATGGAAGTATAACTTTTTTCATCCCTTGTCTGGTAATGAGTCAATCCAGTGTGTTGCTTAGCATCCCTGTAAATGAATTCGATCTGGAAACGGGATTTGTAAATTTCCATTATCAAGGAGGCTTCCATTTGGATATCGGAAGAAAAAAATATACTGTAATCTTTCAGGCTATCCTTTTCCAAAAATTGTATTATTACTATCCTGACTAAAGAGACAGCTTTTACTACTGCCGTGTACATCCTGATTGATGGATCTTGCTGGGGGACAACCTTAAAGTATTTTTCATCCGGATTTTTAACATCCACTGCCCCGCCGTTGGTTTTGGTACGGCCTCTTTTACCTGTCTTTTTTGGAGCCAGTATATATTGCAAGTGCACATTATCGCGAAAGCGGGAAACCGGTCAATTGTAAAAAATTGACTTTACCCTGAATACTTAAAATAAGCCAAAGGACCTCCGTTATAAACTCTTTGCGCCACTTGTTAAGTGGTTGTTGTATTTGAGATAAACACTGCTGACAAAGCGAACCATATAATAATTTAGAGAAATTGTAAGCCTTGAAAATCATATCTTATAAATAGTATATTCTATAAAGGTGCTGGTTTTCAATGTATTATACAAACATAAAACACGATATATCACAAATAGTCAAATTGTTATCTAAAACTTTAACAAACTATTGATTTTATAGACAAAAGTATGTTACATCAATAAGTCCTAATGGATTCCTTCTTTACAAACTCCCTTGAGGATGTTCAATAGTGATGTTCTGTTGATGATCGGCATCCTATTTGTTTCGTTCTTTCTTGATACTTCTTCTGTTAACTTTTAGCTTATTTTTTATCACATACTTGTGGGTATACTATTTACTATTTTGCGCTGTTCTTCAAAAAAGAGTATTCTTTCTTTTTCTCCGCTTCCGGAAATTAGAGTCGAAACCTTTTTCATCGAGATTATCCAATCCCTGACTTTCATACATGTTTCATGATTTTCCGAGAAAATGGAACGCATAAAGTAAGTATTGAAAGAACTGGCACAACTAATGTTTGATAAAAAATAAGAATAAGTCATTCCCAAATGGACACTTGAAATATAAAAATTGAATTCAGGACTGAGATTATCTTTTCTCGTTCCCTTGGCTATAGCTTCAACATTGTCCAACATCTCAAACAGATCCTGTTGAATCAATTCAGCATCTGTCCGGTTTATTGCATGTATCTGAAGGAAATATTCAATATCTTTTACAAGATTCCAAATAAGAGAAATATCCCAAAAACAAACTATTTTTTTATATTCTCCATGGAGAGCCATAATTCTATCATGAATGTCGAGTATACTTCTTGGAATTTTCCATGATTCATATTTATCAAATTCTTTTGAGCCTATAAAATAGTGTCCCCATTTGAAATGCATAAATTTAGCCAGATTCGGATGTGGTATATAAAATTCAGCAGGAAGAGAATTGAATATTGAGCCTATTTCGGAAGTCTTATTGCATATGCTTTCGAGTTTACTTACATTTTTTCCCATTTGTTCTATAAGGATATCCATTGAATGAGCTGTAAAGGGAGCTTGCATCATAAAAGGGACAGAATTATACTCTTCAGGTTGAAGCAGGTTATCCAAAGATATATCTAGTTCATAGGCTAATATTCCTAATTCACGTATTGTAAACTGAACTCTTCCACTCAATCTGCGCGAAGCAGATTCTCTTTCTATATTCAGTTTTTCTTCAATAACAGAGACCAGCTCATACCTTCTGGGGTATTTTGTATTGAGAATTTGAATGAATTTTTCAAGTAAATCGATTTTATTCATAGTCATATGAAATAAATGCCGACCAAAAGGCGTAGTTAATTTACTCAAAGATAATAAAATCCTTCTAACACTCTATATTTCGCCATTAAGTCCTATGAAATTTAATAATCTTTTTTTTAAGCAAAATCGTCTTTATTTTTTTCTTATACCGATAAATGTTGCCTTTAACAGGGTTATCATTTTGCGTATTTTTGCAAAATATATAATAAATTTACTTTTAAAGAAAAGAGAAAGTTAACTTATCTTATTGTTTAATTGAAATCTAATATCTTTTCTATGAAAAAGGTGGTATTATTTCTTTTGGTATTGGTATTATTATCTATTTCTTCTTGTCAAAAAGAAGATACTGAACCCCAATATCCAAGAACTTTAAAATTTGAAGGAAATAAAATATTTGACATGTATGTATATACTGGCCCTTTAGGTGATTATGACAACACAAAAAATCAATCTTTTTTAGAAAAAAAATGGAGCAGATATTTAGATAAAGTTAATGATTATTTGTTAAAAGTCACCAAAGATTCTTTATTTCTTGTAAATGGAAACCTCAAAATATCTTATTTATCAAGACATGAATTAAATGCTGTTTATATAAAAAAGGGAGACGATAAGTGGCATTATTTTGGAGAATGGGGAAATAATACTTTTGTACGAAAAGAAAATTTCAGATATAGTCGTATTTACGATGAAGTATCTAATGATTTTAGAGAAAGCTTTTATGAAGGAATAGGAGAAGCTATATTCAGCGACCTGTTTAATGAAGATAGGATAATAAAACATCCCAAGGAGCTGAAAAATATTGGAGATACAATTGCCTGGACTAATATTGGATACATTTATAGTATTATTGAGTAAAAAAAATCTCGTTCTTTTTAATCGTCTCGTTTATAATGAGTTGCATCGATGAATCTTTAATAGAGAAAGAGAGGCACCTGATAAAGTAATTCCTTATTTGGATAATCCAATTTATGTGAGATCTTCTCCTGAAGATATTGTTTCTAATCTTGTTAAAAGAAGTAAATCAAAATTGAGATCTACAGATTTTGTATGTAAAGAAATATGGACAAACGGAAAAGGTAAGACTTCATATTATGAAGCCGATGAATTTTTAATCATTAAAAATATGGAAATATATATATTCGGGATGTATTCTGAGCGGAAAAGATTTTGAAAATGGCAAGTATAAGCAATTATCTACTCCTGTAGAACCTATTACAATAAGCATATCTTTACCGACAAATATAGTAACAGTTAAAATAGAAAGCCCGATAAATATTCATGCGAATCAGTAGTTGAACCTATTCGCAGAATTGTTTAATTAAAATGTTTGTAATCAATAAATAAGCACCTTGAATATTTATTCAATCTCCTGAAATTCATTAACTTAAAAGAATAACTCCAGTTGTTTTTTAGTAATGATTCCCAGGAAAAAAGAACTTAAACTGATAAAGATTTATATGTATGTCTGTGACCTATACAACTCAAAACTGAAGTATTATTGCCAAAGATACAGCAATAACTCAGAACCGGCTTTTACCGATCAGGAAATAATGACCATTTACCTGTTTGCAGGATATTATCAAAAAAATTTTCAGATTAAAGATATACATATGTCCGTATCGGAATATCTTTCCTCTTGGTTTCCCAGATTACCTTCCTATCAGACTTTTAACATTAGATTAAACCGCCTGAGTGAGGCTTCCAGAGTATTATCCCAAAGATTGACAAGTTCACTCATACCGGAAGATTGTCTGTTGGACATATCTCAGGTGGATTCCTATCCGATTGTGACCTGTACAGGACGTAACAGGAAAGGGAAAGTAGTCGCTGAAATAACATCCAAAGGCTTTTGCTCGACTAAAAATCAATATTATTACGGAATGAAACTACATGCTTTAGCCTTCCGCAGGCAGGGGACAATCACTTTTCCCGAAAGCTTTGTTTTTACACCAGCCTCGGACAATGATTTGACTGTCTTTAAGCAAGTATGGGGTGATAATATCTCCCACAGAATAATCTTTGGAGATAAAATATACTCTGATTTTGACTATTTTAATTCAGATAAAACACAAAGGCAGAATATAGAGATACTCACCCCTGTAAAAGCAGTCAAGGGGCAGTCTGACCAACAGAAGCAACGAAACAAAGCCTATAACGGCTTGTTTTCTACTGCTGTTTCAAAAGTCATTCAGCCAATAGAGTCATTCTTCAACTGGCTGAATGAACGTACAACTATTCAAAGAGCGCAAAGAGTGAGGTCCACACGTGGACTACTCGTACATACGATGGGTAAAATAGCCCTCGCATTCATTCATTTATTTAATTTGTTTAATACCGATTCGCATTATTTAATATGAATACAAGTCTTGAAGATGTACGGGATTGTTTCATCAAGAGATTTATGCTTCTTATGATTATTGAATCTATGATTAGAACGGTTATTTGTTTTTCTTTTGAGGAAAGGATTTATTTTATTTCTCTGCTTATTATTCTAATCATATCTATTGTAGCTTACTGTTGTTATATAAAGGAAAAAGTTTCGCAATCCCAAATCATAATCTTTTCATTTTGTTTTTTCTTCATTGTTCATTATGTTTATGTAATGGGATCTTATGATAGTGTGCCGGCTACAATGCTTTGGTTCATAGTTATTCCAATAGTAATCCGAATATATTATTCTAATAAAA
>Ga0153940_1000314_pt1 | contig 27367 bp, 27 predicted proteins | sample TSNJ024MetaG_FD_104736 | JGI IMG/M metagenome (GOLD analysis project Ga0153940, IMG submission 104736) | Attine ant fungus gardens microbial communities from New Jersey, USA - TSNJ024 MetaG | ecosystem: Host-associated > Fungi > Mycelium > Unclassified | place: USA: New Jersey, Brendan T. Byrne...
GTACTTGTACCCAATTTTCAAAAGCAATCATAGCATATGTGGTTTCACTTGATGTAGCATTACCAAATACAAATTTAACGGCATCGTCACCACCAATGCAAGAAGGCATAGGAATAAGTTCTTGTAAGGTTTTTGTTAAAAAGGGACCTCCTGAAGGATTTACATCAAGTAATATAAAATCATCGCTAAAAACATACTCATCTTCTCTATATTCATAGTCCTTTAAATAACAGTTCGTAGAAAAAAACAAACTAGTACTTAAAAAATCTTTTCTTCCTTCAGATTCAAATGTTAACTCATCTAAATTAGGTTTATAAACTATGAGATAGGTGAATATGCTTACATTTTCTGGAAGTGGCAGTTCAAAGACAATTTCAACCATATCCGCTTCTGTTAGTTCAAAAGAATAATCAAGATATTGATGTTCATTAACAAAAAATATTTGTTGAACATAATCAACCAAAATAATTAGTGAATACTCAATTTGCTCACCAGGAATATTTTGCTGTAACGTTACTGTGCCGGCGATCTTATCATCTTTTACTACTAATGTATCTCCATTCTGAACTAGTTGATCTCCAAAAGGGTCTTCTAAACCATTTGAATATGATCCTTCCGCTAACAGCATTGTTCCATCAGGATAAACAATAGTTCCGTCAGGTAATGTTATTACATCCCCATCATCTGAACTTTGCTCAATATATTCACTAATCGCATCATTGTGTTTCTTCTCACCAACATTAGTACATCCACTATAAAGTAAACATATTGTGATTAGTACCAATCCCATTTTCAACTTTACGTTTCCTAACATAAGTTCTCCTTTTGTCAGTACTGTTCAATCGCTAAAAGCAAAATTAAATATTTCGTTTTTTAGGTAGTAAAATTAATTCTCCAATGGAATCACCTCCTTTCCTAATTATTCATAATTACCATTAAATATAACTATTCCCAAAAAACTTTCCAACATAACTCTATAATAAATATAGCTTGGTAACACCTCCATTCGATTACATTATCTGTGATGATATTTGTAATATCAGACGTTAATGTGTTGAGTTGTTCAACAAATGGAATATAACCAAAACAATCCGGAGGTCTTTTTATATTATTCATATAAAATAAACGGAGCACTTCACTATAAGTGCCTATTTCATGTATTATTACAATTTAATGCACGCCACAATTTGTTGACACCGTACTTTCATCTGTAATTTGAATGACAGTATGTGAGCATATTGGACATATATGCCTATATGTTGCAGTGCGTATATAAGTGTAATGATATTTTATCGGATCACCTTGACCAACAGATGTTAATGGGCAAGGAGTCGTACTTATAAGCACCCATGCAGTTGCACTTATAAACTGACCATTAAGTTTTAAATTATGTGTCGGACAAAAATATACGCCCATCGCTCTTGTTTCGACAATTACCATATCTGATTCATCACCAGATGCTTCATGCGCTGATACTGATAAGCCACTTACCATTATCATGGCAACGCATAAAATAGACAAAATGTATTTCTTGATTTTATTAGATTTAAACATAGTTTTTCTCCTTCTCCTGCTTTTATCATTTGCTATTATCCTGATAGTAAGTAATAATAAAATATAATTTACATCATCACCTATAAAAAATTATTTATTGTTGTTTCTCATTTAATAGTGATTTGAGATTTAGAATCATGGCGCAATCCATATGCTCTTATTCTCACACCATTGGCAACACCTCCTTTATAAAACTCGTGTACCCAAGGCACAAATCCCCTGAAATACCGCATTTCTTGTTTGGGTACTTCGGGTACTATGGGGACACTACACGAGTTATCAGTGTACCCCAACAGCCAATACTAATATTAACTTATTTTTCATTCTTTCTTTTTTACTCTTTAACAATCCATTGGTTATAAAGGCTTTACCCACTTACAGAATTCCTTTATGCTGTCATCTTCAAAAAATGCTTTCTAATATTGCAATCATTAGGCTTTATGAGCTGATAAGGTTACATTATTAGGTTGTCAGCTCATCTATTTCCTCTTTCATCCTCTTTATCACGCCTCATTCTATCTATTAATCTAATAGTTTCAATATTAATACTCGGATACTTATGTACTTTTAGTAAATTATTTATTTTACTATATATTATCACAATTAAACATTCATGTCAACTTTTTAATAAATTATTCAGTTTATTACTTTTATTCTGACGCTTCTTATTACCCCTTTATATCCATTTTCAATCATTTTTTAATGGATTGAAATTTACCATTTGTAATATGCTATTTTTACTGTCAACATATATTGTCTGTTCATAATTTTGCCATATTGACTTAATATATAATTTATTATATATTAACCTTAATTACACAAAAAATTTTTAGGAGGATGTGCGCAATGACTGCCGAATTAAAGCCAAAAGAATATGAAATCATGAAACTTATATGGGAAAATGAGATTTGTGGGGTAACCTTTGGGGAAATTCACGATCATGCAAACTGTCTTGGTAGAGAAATTAGCCGCCAGAGAACTAATTCCTATATACATTGTCTTATTGAAAAAGGTTTCTTAAAAGCCAACGGGGAAGAAAGACGTAAAATATATTACCCGTTAATATCCAAACATGAATACGACAGTCTGGTTGCCAATGATGTTCTGGAACAATTATTTGAAGGCTCATTAAAAAAATTTATTTCGGCTCTGACTGGTGGTGAGCCCTTACCCGAAAAGACAGCCAGAGAATTAAAAGCGTTTTTAAAGAAGGGGGGATAAGCGTTTGAGTCTTTTATTCTCCATGTCGCTGGGTGGCAGTCTAATATTTATTATATACCTGCTTATGAAGCCTATTGCGAACCACTATTTCAAATCAGGATGGCAATATACCTTTCTAAAAGTGGTAATGTTATTTTATATATTACCATATCAATTTTTTAAATTGCAATATCTTGATTTTATTTATGTAGTTTTAGGCATGGGTGAATATTCAGATCCTGCATTTTCTGGGTATGTATCGATTGAATTGGAGAATATGGTTATTATTGGAAAGGATGGGGTTCCATACTTCAATAACAGGTTCCTTTTCCTTTTGCTGGCATCCGCATGGCTACTCCTGGTTTGCTTTAATGTCATCAAACAGATAATTCAGTATTTTAGATGCAAAAGGAAACTGTTGATGATTTCTGTAAATGCTACCGGACAGCCAAAGGTTATCATGAAACAGTGAATGCAGGATATTTTCGTGGATAATAAGAAACAGATACGGTTATTGCAGAACAAAAATGTTTCCTCACCCTTTACGATTGGTATCTTCAAATCTTGGATTGTTATACCTGATACTGAAATTGATAGTAAAAGGCAGAATATGATGTTGACCCATGAACTGATACATGTCAAAAACCATGATATTTTTTTCAAATTCCTTTCATTTCTTATCATCCTTCTTCACTGGTTTAATCCTTTTGTTTATTTACTGTTTTTTGAATTGTGTAATATAAGCGAAAGGGTTTGCGATGAGACGGTGACTGCCAGGATGAACGAAAAAGAAAGTTAGATTATGGAATGTTGGCAATTGATATGGCAATGAAACCTTCAAATATAAATATATTATTTGCTGATTCTTTCAGCAGGAGTACAACTACGATGAAAGGAATAATTAAATGTATGAAAAAACTACACTTGCACCAATATACATGAAAGAGGCTGGTTCCTTTTTGTATGTTGAGGGCATGCTATAAAGCCAATTAAAAATAATCCGTTTGTTTTCTACAGGGTAAACGGTAATACTTTAATGCTTTTCCATGGCAATTCCGCACAAAATAAGATTACAGGACGATAACTCATCTACCTTTCACTTTCCTTTTCTATTACAGCATCATAACGACAAAGATTTATATCTGCCATAAATTATATGATTGATTGTTTTTTTTCTGCTCCTATATATAGTAAATATGGTGCATTAATTAAATATAATCATCATCAATGGGTCAATTAAAACCTGGTCAATTAGTATTTTCACAACTTCCTCATCTATTTCCTTCTTCTTCACACACCTGTATAATTCAACAAGCGCATTCTCCAAACTAAAAGCTCTCTTATATGACCTTGGCGAAATCAATGCATCAAATATATCTGCCACTGTTACTATCCTGACTAAAAGGGACAGTTTATCATCATTTATATTGCTACCACCAGGATATCCGGTATGATTAAGCTTTCTGTGATGCTTTAATACAATATCTTCTATAGCAGCTTTATTTATGCCCTCTTCTACAATTAAATGGTCAAGAACCCATCTACAGGAGTCTTCCGGATGTTTATATATCATCTCATATTCTTTTGTCGTTAATTTCTCCTTTTTATCCAAAACAGATAAGGGTATAAATAACTTCCCGATATCATGCAGTAAGGCACCATATGCCAATGCCTGAAGCTCAGATACAGATTGTCCATACAAACTGCCTATTTGTACAGCAATAAATGCCACATGAATAGAGTGCTTATAAGTTTGTAGATGATAACGGTACAATTTTTCTAAGCCGGCTCTAACCGCCGGATTCCTTTCAGCATTTGCAATAAGCATTATTTGTTCCATATAAGAAATCTGTTTGTTTAACCTTACGCCTGTCTCCATTCTACCCTGCTCACTCCCTATATTGTATACGCCCGTTTATACCAATCCCAGTCAGTACCTCTTCACTTAAAATAATGCTGTTTGGCGCCTGCCAGGTACTGTCAGCCTTTGCCGCCTCTACCTCAAGCTGCGCTCTAAAATACGCACACTGGTTTGTCCATCCCCGATTATTAATTGTCGCTGCCGTCCAGAACATTACTTTATCTCCATTTGAATTCAGATAATAACTATCCCTGGAATATGGCATGGCGGTATCATCCCATGGCGGACAATAGCTATGAGATATTGTAGTATAATCCGAATAGTTATAATACTTCCATATCATTAAATAATAGCTATTCTGGCCATGTTTTTCACTTTTCCAGTACCAGCTTGAAATACTATTAACCTGTAGCGCAAATGCATTCACTGCATCCGTTGCATATGGATACGTTCTTCCTTGATAAGTTAATTTATAATCCCTGAATGAGGTATTTACCACCACACCACTTGCATTAACATAAGAAGTTGTTGCATCACCGTTTCCACCTTTAATATTGAAAAAATTCCACCCATTACGTGCTATCGCACTTGTAAATCCACCCTCCTGCCTCATAATTGCCAACAGACCAAGTACCGAAGTTTGTGTCTCCTCCTGATAGTCATAAAGACACCGTGCCAGATCCATCCTTGCCTTTGGAGTGTTCATGACCGGGCATTTCATACGGGCATTCTCAAATGCTGCGTAATTTTCAAGAATGTAATGTATTTGTTCCGCTGAAAGATTATCAGATACGCTTAACGATTTAAGCGTGTCAGCATACAGTTCATAAAGTCCATATATACCTTCTTCTTTCATGATCCAAGGAGCAGGTGTAACATATATATTGTTCCATCCATTTGAGGCATACAGAGGTATGGAGAATGTGTCGGTTGACCATTCAACACTGCCCATCCCTCCTGAGCTTTCCCCATCTGCTCCATTATAGAAATAGATCCCTATGGCCGGACAACGATCTTTGTCCCGATCAGTATATGTGGCAATTTCATTTTTTTGTGCCATGGGCTTAATGACGTCCGAATAATATACACACAAATCTTCTGATGCAGGTAACTGTCCCAAAATAGAGACATATGTATTCATATCATAATTTTCAGCTACTGCCTGACAGGACGTTACAAATGCCTCTGGAATCAGGCTATAGGTTCGCTCAACACATTGGTATAGATTATTTCCCAGATTCTGGTAATTATACGTATAGTTTATAAAACTGTTATGTATACTTTTTGGCGCCAGAGCCGGTAAGTATTTAGTCTCTCTGCTATAACTGCCCTCACTGTCAATTACGCTTATCTCTAGTTCATAAGCACTCATACTTCTTGATGCGTTATTAAAGCTTGAGAACTTATAGCGGTTTTTGGGATTCTCAATAGCATCATAATAGTATTCTGCCTTGAAATAAAAGATATTTATGATATCATCTATTTCCTGATCCGTAAGATAGTAGTTCTCCATATTCTGTTCATAATAGTCCTGTTCATAACTTAAGGTATTCCCATGGGTTCCCCATTCAATGTATTTATCCTGAATAACACAGGCCGCCAATGCTACCACTGGCTGCCACCGGATATCAAATATATCCTGACCATCTGCATTTTTTTCGCTCTCAACGGCACTCCGATACAAAGTTATGGTATCCTCCAGATATGCTGTTGTTATAATCGTTTCAAGTTCTTCATCATCCGTATCTCCATCCTGATCTTCAGTAACCGTTTCATCCGGTATTATAAGTTCCCCGGTCAGGTTGTTAATCTCATTAAACTCCCCGGTATTGCTATATTCCACCCGGTATTGATAAGTAATATCTTTTGAACTGGCTCTCCTTATGTTGTAATCGTGAATCGCTTCAAAAATCCGAAGCAGTGTTTCATCGTCCATAAAAAAAAGGTTTTCTGTCCCCAATTCCAGTTCATCATTATGCATTAGGGAATTATAAATTTTTTCAGGATCGTTTACCCATACTTTGTACTCCTCTTCCGTCATTACCGGATTGCTTTTATAAAAGAAATTTTTTATTGACTCCGTGATAGATACAATGGCACCATAAAGGTAATAAAATGCAGCAAGAATGATAATCAATACTATCAGTACGACAGTCGGCCCAAATTTTGCAAGTATGGAAAGCATTTTACCTTTAACCTTCTTTTTAATCAGCTTACCCAGCATCCCCATTATTGCATTTAACACATTAACTCCCCTCTGCACACTCTTGTGTAGACATTAATCAGGATTGTGAATCTTTATATCGAATTACAACGCTTATTCATCTTTGATATAAATACTTCTATAGTAGTCGGATGCAAAGATCTCAATCAGACTACCTCTTAATACTGCCGTTGTCTCTCCGTTAATTTCATAATAGCCAGGCATACAGGTCCCTATCGGAAAAACATAATGTCCCCCATAGCTTAACTCCATGTCCGGATACACATCCCTGCCATCAGGTGCAATAACTTTAAGATAAACCGGCAGGTCAGAGGAATTCAACCATTGAACCAGTACGATCCCATCATCAATCGTGTTTTCAAGATATACCGTATGGTAGATAGGAGCAGTAATAATATCATTTCCTGTTTCTTCTTTTTGCATATCGGCAATCTCCATAACTTCTTCCGCATCAGCTGAATCACTTGCGCATTCCTCCTCATCATCTGATACCGGCACTATTGACCATGCGATGGTATCCAAATATTCTTTAGCCATTGCCAGCTTTTTCCTATTTTCCGTGTATATATACAGATACAGATATGTACCGTCTCCTTCTGACAAACGATACAGGATGCAATACCGCTGACGATCCTGCAGTCCATACCGAACTGATACCCTGCCTGTCCAATATTGCGCCATAAAACCATTAAGGAACCCGTTTCCTTCTTTCATCACCATTGCTTCGATCCTTGGTTGACCCAGGGATGCTTGGCCTATCATATTTAGAGTGCTCCCTAAGGCTTCGTTAATTTCCTCACCTGACTCAGATATGACAATATTGAAATCCTGCTCCTTCAGAAGTAAAGTGTTCTCCTGCACGGCAAACACGTCCCCTGGTAAGTATATTTCATATGGGAGTGTCGGGCATCCTAACAGACGATATCCTTCCGTATCATAGATGACAGGGAAAAAAAACTCATTATGCTCCGTCAAAGTGCTGTCCGGATAAGACTTTACATCCGCGCTGTCAACGAGTATTCCTGTTAAAAAATAAATGACAGACAATGCCGCACTAAGTGTAAGTATCATAATCAGCAGACTTATCTTCTTTTCTTTATGTATCATACATTACTCCATTCCTAATCAACTTTACGCTGCTCCCTTTCAAGCCTGTATGCTGCATTTTTACTATATTGTAAGGTATGCGTAACCAGATCCAGTATCGACTTAATATTTGTTACATCCTGGGTAGTGTGAGACCTTGTAATACAACCCACCAGAATATCTTCATTTACGGTATTATCTACCTCTTCACTGATGGATAAACGGTAGGAGGCTACATACGCATTCTCACCGGAAACATGCAATCGGAAGAAAAGATATTCCACCTCGCAGCCATTCAGGTATCCGTTTTCCTTTATTAAGATTTTACATTCAACATCACTTTTTGAAACCCCATATTTAAAGACTCCGCTTAAATGCTTCTCCATCATATCCAGAGAAACCTCTTCCTTTTGCAGTTCCGAAAAATAAATATAGTAAGGCTCAATTTCATAAATGCTACCATTCCCAATTACTGCCTTCTGTGCATCTATTGTGTCAAAAGAATAGGGAATATTTGTTAATTCGTGTGTTAATGTAAATGAATCGTTTGGAACATATTCCATATTCTGACTTACAAATATTGAGTTACTTAAGTCACCTTTTGGATATATAATCACCTCCGGCTCTGATTGCACAAAAAAACCCAGAACAATAACAATGGCCGTAAACATTACCAATAAAAACAGCAAAAAAAGTATTGCTAATTTAATTATCTTATTCATATTAAAACCTTTCACGATTTCACTTTGCTAATATTTTCTAAATACAAAGAAATTGCATACAGCGAGCTAGTATTGTATAATTGAAACAAAATACTTGCGTATAAGGAGATCAGAATGTCTGCCAATCCAATCATGGAAATAGAAATGCAGGACAAAGTGGTGCAATACTTAAAGAACCGGGATTTGTGCTATGCATCCATATTTAGCTTATGTATACAAACAGGAATTCCGTTATGTAATATTTTGACTATGCAGGTTAAGGACATACCTGACAGTGAATATTTTAATGTCCCAAAAATCAAAGAAAATGGGAAAGGGTATATTGCCATTTTATCTCCTGATCTTTTTTATGATTTACAGACTCTAACCAAACATAAGAACCCTGATGACTATGTTTTTGCATCATTTCGGGATAAACATAAGCCAGTACCTCATTCAACATTCAGGGTTCTTTTATCAGATATAGAAAACGTATTTCATTTAGAGAATTTTAGCGGCCGTTCCTTAACAAAAACATTTTTTTATAACATTTTTGCGTTGCATGGCATTAATGAAGTAAAGAACCTCCTTGGGTATGCGTCTGCCAAGCTGGCCTATGAGTACCTTGGTATTGAACCGCCCCTCCATAAACACGAGCAGTTTAACATAAACGACAATACCATTCAGCAAATATACTCTGCAAAAACAAATCTTTCTAAGATCGTTGAAAGCATGCCATTACTGTCAGAAGAACAAAAAGATATTGTTAATAAACTGCTGCAACAGACTAATAATACGCTTTCCTTAATACTTACGGGCTTGTGAGTTAATATTCAGATCATAAATATGGGATCTGCAGATACTATCTCATAGCCCTTATCAGATTTGCTGTCTAAAATTACCTGCAGGAAGCAATTTCTGATATTGCCTGTTGAGCGGAAAGCTCCTTCCCCTGTAAAGTAAATGTATGAAAGATAATCATTTAAGAACTGATTTCTTACAATCATCTGAGCCATCTCCATTAAATCCGTGTTATCAGAAACTGCTATGACCATGATCGCCATGCCCTTTGACGTCCTAACGGACAAATAGTTCTTTATCGTATTGAGCTTAAATGCACATACATCCTGATAATCCCGCTTTGTCTGGTACCTCTTATCACGAAACAAATATGCTGAAATGATGGCTATATAAAATCGGTCATCCCCTATGCAGGTAAGCAATTCACATGGCAGATATACTGCCCCCAGCATCTTTGTCCGCAGCACCCGATCCAGATAATCAACGAATGCTTCATTCTGTGCGATATGTACCCCAACATAACCTGCAGCAGCCCATCCTATAAGCTCATTCATGGATTTGGCAGCTATCCATGAGTTAATTGATATCCTTCTTTGCGTTTTCTGTTTCATGATATTATACGCATCATCATTTAATGTATATAAGCTGACAATATCTGTCGCCATACCCCTGTCCGGATATTCTACAAATGCTTCATAACGTATATTGAAAAGCAGCCCGCATTTCATCATGGCTCTTATGCGTGTGTCCATAGCCTCCATATTGTCATGGGCAGCCAGGCTCAAATCAGGATTCTTCCTTGCAAGGGCTCTGATGAATAATGAAATGCTTTCTTTATCAGCAATCCCAAGATGCGCCAGGCCATATAATATGAAGCAATCGGAAATCAATCCCATCTCATCATTGGCAAACTGTAAGACTTTAAGGTCATGTTGCACATAGTTAAATTTCTTTATGTACCCTTCATTCACCGAAGGTTTATAAACATAATGTCTGTTATTAGAGCTTAAGGCAGTACGTATTAATACTGTTCTTTTTAATATTTCTCTTGCTGTCATAAAACGTATACCTTTCCCTTACTTATCTCCGGATCATACCGATTCCTGACTGGATGCTTCCGTACTCTCCTGGCTGGACGGCACCATTAAACTGCGGGCTCTCTGTAAGGCAAGTGCGTCTCCTTCTGACACTGCAAAGGGTACTACCTGGAACCTGTTATCTTTCCTTTCACCGGATACAACGAGTGACTTAACCTTGCACCGGTAGGTAAGACCAACCATAATGCCATAACTGCTAGGCAAATTGCTAGTATAATCACCCATTATTTCTATTCCGGGTACCCTGTCGCTTACTCCCCACCAATATTTCTTTTCCACCGGCTTATCTACACACCTTACTAAAATAGTTGCCCCTGGCGATAATGCCTCTACCGGAAAATCCAGCCAGGGATTCCCTCCAACCTCAGACCGGTCCAATATCCAGGCAGTATCCTTACCTTCCTTTCGTGGAGCAGCTTTCACAACTTCAAACTGATAAAAATCACCGTTCACGCAAACGGACTCCAAGCTTCTGGTGTAACAGCCCTGCCAATACCTTACATCAATCAAGCCCAGTATGTTGTACCCAAGAATATTGACCGTTGCCCGCTGGGGAGTAATATTGGTAATGCGCCCCCATACCACCGGCTTTTTACCTGCATTTACTTCCTTGGCAATCTCACTTACTAAAACTGACCTCGTACTCTCTCCGGCTTTCGCAGGTTCCAATACAACATAAACACAATCCTTTTCCCGGTCCACATTTGTTACCTTGACATTCATTTCAATGCCCAGCATTCTTGCCATCTTATATGGCCGGAAGTTGGTTACCGTTTCCATTACTTCAATACCTGGCATTAAGACAAGGATGCCACAGGAATCTATTCCCGAAAATGTCCCATCCAAATCACATGCATCAAAGCAGCATTTGAAGATTTCCTTTGTCTCCTGTCTCTTCTCATATAAACTTAATGCTTCTTTCTTTGTCCTTTTCACGCCTTCAACCGGCTTCCCAGTAGTAATATCCACGCCCAGCTTCGCCGCCATCTTTTGATTAATTTCTGTTATTTTACTCATTTCCTATCCTCCATTCAATTATTGAAACTTCCATATAAAAAACATAATAAATACACCGAAACAAATGATATAAGAGGTATTCCGAGAATCAGTGTAAATAATGCCCACTTCCTGATTTCCTTACTGTTTTTAAACACTATACTGATGAAGATACCTGACAGCCAGCTTCCAACCATAATAAGCGGTACCCATTTCTTCATCTGGATGCATGTCTTGTAAACCATATCCGGAAAGCCAAGCTCTGACCCCAGGTCACTCCCTTCCTCCGCAACCTGCGCTAATATGTCGGCCTGATTCATTCCATAAATCTCCTCATATAAGGATCCCTGCCCACATCCAGTTAATAGTGATATAATTATCATAGCTATCATGCATAAGTAAACCCTCTTCCATGAACTTATTAACACCTTACACCTCCTCTACTTCTGAAAAGAAACCTGTACATCTCTCCATTTCTCTTCAAAACTTAAACCGTCCCGATTTTCACCATTCATTTTTTCTTCCTCCATTTCTTCTTCATCCTCTTTCACCGGATACAGAATCAAATTTTCTGATTCTGTATCCGCGTCACATTCCCTTACTATTACAGGTGCCTCAATATCTGTTCTCTTCATGCTCCTTTCACATACGGAAAGTGCATAAAATGGATTGTCGTAAACAGGCGTGATTGCAACTGAAAAAACATACCGACTGTCCAGCTTTCTTAAAAGCGTAAGGACATTCTCAAGAGTTGATCTTACATCATGCACATTTCCCTGTCTGATGATAAGAAATTTCTTTCCACTTACCCTATAGATATTTACCGGAAAATACTTTTTGAGACAGAAAGCTGTTTTCTTCAGGGCTTCATCTCCAAATGAATACCCGTATTCGTCATTTAACTGTTGTAAATTACTTAACTGTATAACAGAAAAATGGAGGGATAATTCCTTAGATGCTTTACTTATACCGTATATAAACCGAGTCAGGTCGTCACGTAGCGGTAATCCTGTCAGCCGGTCCAATACCTGCTCCTTAGCAGTTTCCAGACAATGAAGCCTTATCCCTACCCCTAATAATTTCAGTAATTTATTATCAATATTCCAGCCCTGTAAGCGTAACTCTTCCTGGTGGCTCTCTGCTATCAGAAAATAACACAGCTCGTCTCCATAAAATATTGGAAATATCGTAACCATGCATATTCCCGGTCCTATATGGATACGATTTGCCTTCCTTAGTAACATGTTCTTTGCACGATTCATGGAAATACATTTCTTTCCAAGATTTTTTACCGATGCGGCAGTCTTCTGAACTTGATTTATATTATCTTCCGATACAGTACTAAGAATCACCCTTTTATCCTGATAATTACAGACTGTCAATTCCACATTGCATAAGGCAGTGCGTAAAAGAAGCAAAGTATCCCGAAGCCCGCCCTTATACAGGGAAACCATCTGCTGTAAAACATCATTCAGGATCTGATCCTCATTTTTTCTCAATCTTGCACCTCATCAATAACCTCATAGCCGTCATTTTCCTGCCGACATTTCAATGCTACTGTAGATCCTGTCGCTATCCATCTGGTGGGTATGGATTTTCCTTTATTATGCTGACAATTGGGTGGATAGACACAATCCAAGATCATTTTGTTATGCGGATGCAATGGTTCATTCCTTCCCACTGTAAATCTAGCAACCCGATAATACATATCTTTTCCGTCAATCGTGCGATAATCAGAGATGGAACGCAAATAGGTTGCATTTGCATTCACGTACCCATACCAGCCCACTTCCCGAAGCAGAACCACATCCCCAATCTGCGGCAGATCATATAATGCCTTCAAAGTGTCCTGCATTTCTCCCATCGTCGGTCGTCGCCGGGAGTATCCAGTGAACTTGCTTATGGTCAAATCCGAAACATCACCTGTACATATATCCTTATCAAATTCTGTCATTTTCAGCTTCCCCTTTGTCATTATTATTAGTTTTCTATAAATTATAACAATCACAAGGATATCATAAGGTAAGCGAAAAATTAAAATCAATACTTTAGTACTCGATTTTAAAGTTTGTACTAACTGCTGATATATGCTACAGTTTTTTATGCACAATCTATAAAGGATATGTAAATATAATATGTCTAAAGAAATATGAGGTTTCTCCTTCTACTAAATCAGTGAAAATCTATATATTAAATAAAACAGGATTAAACAGACTACAGCTGTAATAAATACTATTGGATAATAGTGCTTTACTTTCTCTTTCCTGTCCGCCATCCCCTCCACTTCGTCATAAGATATGGTATGTACCTTTGGATCGTCAGTGCCGGCAGAAACTGCTAAATCTATTAATTCATTTGATAATGTTTCCTTATCAGGAAGAATGTTTTCATCACCGGTTTCCAATATTGAATCATCAGGAATCATTTTATCTTCCTTTTCATCTACTCTGAAAAGCTGACCTGCCAGATCTAGTAATGTACTTCTCTCCTTTCCGCCTTTTACAAATAGGCTCGTACCTTCTGCCGTTACATCCTCAGTAATTATCGGCTGCACATTAATTTTCTCTGCCTTACTGGATTTTTCCTGGATATCTGTAGGGAAACGCAGCCTAGTCTTTGTTATCCGTCGCTTTTTTATTTTCAGATCCAACCCGCTCTTTTTCAGGCTCCTGACCACATCGAAAAACTCTTCATATCTCCTTAGCTCAGCTATCATTTCATCCGGTAACCGCCGTGTAAAATCATACAGCTGCCTAAGATTAAGCCTGTTACAGACTGTCAGATAATTTTCAATAAGAGAATTTTCCGCATTCTGACACAGCATATCGTTATAAATCTCATAAAAGGAATCCTTGTCCAGTATACCTGTTTCCACTTTCCTCTTATCAATACCATAATATTCTCTGGCCTGCTTTCTAGTCCGCTTGGTTATGACGAATTCGCTTACCTGTTTAGGGGTTGCTCCTCGGTTTCCATTCTGAAAAATTGCGCATGTAATACCCGCATTATACAGGATGTGCATATACCCGGTTCCATGATGCCAGCTGTTTATTACAATAATGACATTAACATCTCTATGATCCGTTAATTCCGATAGTTCCTCGGCAGAATAAATGGATTTATTGTTTATCACCTCCTTCAGGATTACTGTATTACAGGAATCGTTATCTCTTAAGTACTCACGAATGGACAGCTTAGTTAGCTTTACAACTATATTTACATCATATCCTGAAGCATGCAGAGCTTTTTTTACACCTTCTTCAAAAACAGGTTCATTAAAACCAAAAAGAATATTTACTTTTTGCATATAAAACCTCCCTCTATCTTCTCCCATTATGTTTTACTTCCTGCTTCAAACCGGTCTGCCTTTTTATTGAAATCGTCAATTATTCTTTTACTTTTAGACTGTTCTGTTTCCTGTTTTTTCTGTCTGCTTCCATCGTTTGACCTTACATTATATTCAGGGGTTTTGTCACGTTTGGGGGTATTTACTTTACCTGTATACTGCCCTGGCTTACCTTCTGGTTTCTTCCTTTTTGTATCCACAGACTTTTCTTCCTTCACACCGGTTTTATCTGTTAGTCTCTCTACTGCCCGGCCGGCTGATTTGCTAATCCCGGAGCCTATAACAGCTCCACCTACGGCAGCGTTTATCATGGCATTGGCACCTCCGTATGTATTTGCCGTTGCTCCTAAAATCACGCCGCTTCCACCAACTATAACTTTTCCAACTGTTGCTGCGGTATGGATTGATTGCTGTCTTATATTATCCCTCGCACGCTGCCGGTAAAACGCTTCTTTCTCTAATGGAGATATCATACCCTCAAACTGACGAGAATCAAAGTTCTTGAAAGTGGCATGCTTCTTATGTACCTGTTCCACTTCTTTCTGTCTCCTGAATTCCGCTGCTGATTCGTATGCCCTGGTGGACATACCTCCCAGTCCACTATTTCTGGCATACGCTGCTTCCATGGCTTCGCAATTTCTCATGTGTGCCTGGTAGAAATTATTTTGCCTTTCTATTTCATGACCTCTCTCCAAAGCATCTATCTGCCTTTGATTTTCCACCTTTTGATTGTTAAGCTGCGTTATCTTTTCATTTACCGTGGGCGAATTTTTCTGTTCACTGATTTTTTCAATCTGCCTATCCAGGGATCGGTTATCTGATTGGAGTCTTTGCCTGTTTTCCGTGTACTTCCCTCTTTGATATTCCATATTGTCAAGTTTCTGGTCATTTTCTGCCATTACGGAAGATAAGGCATCTTTTTGTGCAAGGTTTTCGTATCTTTTCTGATCTCTTTCAGATAGTGAATCCTTAAATTCATAATCATAATTATAGGAAGGAACCCGGATAGGCTTTGAATCCATGGAATTATCTGTTTTCATAGCAGCTTCATCATCGACAGATGATTTAGTATCCATGTGGGCTTCCTGATTTGAGAGTTCCCTTTTATTGACGGGAGCCTCAAGAGCCTTGTTTTCATTGATTGCTGTCTCATCGCCTGAATCCACGGCTTTTCCTGGATTGTCTGACTCCTTGCTTTCATTGTCTGTTGGCAGTTTGTCATTCATGGTGGCATTGTCACCCATTTCCGATGGGGAGGAATCCATCATATCCTCGCCATCATTGCTCATCGGCTCATCCATCATATCCGGATAATCATCATTATCTAATTCTGTTGCTTCCCCGGATTCACTTGATAAGGAATCATTATTCATTTCATTGAGAAGTTCATCTGTCTCACTTTCATAGGGATTGCTACTTAAGTCGTCCTGTCTTTCCATCTGATCATTCAGATCGGGCAGCTGCAGTTCCTGGTCTGCATTGTTCATGATATCATTTAGTTTTTGCTGATCTTCTGCTTTTTGCATACTGGCGTGTGGATTTTCTTCCTTTTTACTGTCGTTCGATTCATTTTCCGGAGCGGTTCTGTCTCCCTTCATCATTTTTGCTGCCAGCATTATGGCCACTCCTGATATCCCTGATTTTGCCATTCTAATGCCGTTATATCCAAATAATTTCAATATTTCATTTCGTATTGGGATTATAGACCATATGGCAATTAACTCAATCACATAAACCACCACGGCGGCAGCATCATTGCTTACACCAAATAAATAGGTATAGACATTATAAATCAATGCAGGTACCAGTAACAGAATCCCATCTAACAGAGGTACAAACAGGTTGGGAATAAAGAAACTACGCCAGGTTTCAAATAATTCTCTCTTTTTTACTGTATAAAGACACACAAATGGGAAAATAGCATACAAAATCATAAGAAGCAATGCAATAGTAACATATTGTGCAAAGAAGAAGAAACTGGCAAGTACTGATGCAACATAAAGGAACGAATTAAAAATAGTTCTTGACCCTGTGAAGGATTTCCTTAACTGATCCATCAGATAAATATTACCACTTGTGGATGTCTCCAAGAAGGATGATGACAAATTACCTAAGTCCTTCATTACCTCATACAGTATTACATCCCTTATATATATAAACTGGTCCACTATCAAGGGCATGGTATAAAAAAGAATATAGAAGAAAATTATACTCTTAACGAGGTCCTTTAACGCTTTCATGTCTTTACTGGAATTAAAAATCATATGACCGGCTAACATAATGACAAATATCAAAACATACAAAACCATTGCGATACGCCGGAGCGTGACATATATTGTCGAGCCAATAATCCCATACGGATTTCCCTCATGTAAGTCAAACAGGGTAAAGGATACATCCACCCCTTCTGCCATCCTTCCCGTTACGATTGAATCTAATGTCAGCTTTATGTTCCCTGAGGCCAAGAAGCTATACACAGCATCACCTACACTCACAATCAGGTCTGCCAGCATTTGTTCAAAAGGTTTTGGATTACCTGTCTTTTTTTCAATATAGTCTTCTGTCTCCACACTTCCGTAAACCTTCTTATACCCTTTGCTTTCTTTGTCTATCCAGCTTCCATAGTCTGCATATGCAGTCATAGGGAATACTATCATTACATACAGAATGCAGGATACCATACAGATAAGAATTTTAGAAATAATCTTTTTTTGTTTATAATGAATATTGATCATAATGTCTCCTATGAAACGGATCTTATCAGCCGTATTACTTCTGCCGTGTTCGTTTCCACTGAACTTGATTCGGTCTTACGAAGGTAATCCACCTTACAGAAGATAATCTGTGATCCGTCAATGATGCACACTTCTCCCCTATGCTGGTTTTTCGCATTCAGGTCTTCTGCTTCTGCAACACCAAGCCCACTGGTAATGAAATCCACCTGTGACGGAGTCAGGTTCAGTGTCTTGATCAGGTACTCCCTGTCCTGATAATCCTGCTTAAAAACCATCTTTACAGCAGCCTGCTTAAGTATATCCTGTGTTTCCGGATACCTGTCATATTCCTTTACCGTCTGTGTGGAATATATCAGGGAAACATTTCTCTTCCTGGCTGTCCTGGAAGCATTTGCGAGAGTCTTCCTGGCATAAGAATATTCAAAATTCTCGTGGGCCTCATCAATGATTACAGCAAGTCTGTCACTGGAATTAATATTCTCGGAGTTTTTAATGATAAATTGCTCTTTCATAAAATCTATTGCTATCTGACGTGCAACCACCCTCTCATTTTCTGTTAGCTGTGAAATGTCTACGTTTGTAAACACACATTTTTTTGAGATGGCTATTGTGCTTTGTCCGTCATAATATGGCCTGATGCCTTTTATTGCAACTACCTCTTCATAGTCATCCTCCTCATTAATGAATACCTTTCCATATCCCTTCTGCAAGTCATCTGGTAAGGATTCATATTCCACCCTTGTGAAAAACACAATTCTGTTTTGGGAATAGTATAATTCCCGGACATATTCCTTCAGTGAGTTCAGGATCATCTTGTAAGCCACATTCATGGACATATCCTTGTTTTTACTTTTATCCAGTAAAATCTGACAATAGAGCTCTGTCATTGTCGGAAGCTTTTTGGGTACAATGCCGCTCTGTAAATATCCGTTTTCTATAATATTGCCTTCTTCATAAAGACTGTCGGCATCTCCATGGATAATGCCCTTCTTGTCGTAAACGATTTTCGTTGCATTGGTTAAGATATTATCTATATCCGTATCCAATGCCGCATCCATATTATGAACCTCTTTTTTGGCTGACTGGCTTCCCTGCATCATGGTCCGCAATGTATTCACGCAATCAGCTATCTTGCTATTAAGATCAAGCGTACGTTTTTCATAGCCGCTGCTGGCCGATTCCTTTATGTAGACAATGGATTCCTGTACGTCAAAAATATTTAGTATATTTCCTGATTTACTGGATATCTGATAACTGACCCCGCCAAGGATCTCAGCCAGCGAAGCATACTCTCCTTCGGATGTACCCTTTCGGGTTTGTGAATCCACTGCGACAAAGCGATAACCCTGTAGCGCAGTCCTCTCTACTATCATTTTAATCGTCGCGGACTTACCGCTTCCGGTCTTGCCAAAAATGAGCAGTGAATATCCGTCATGGCTGGGATCATAAATGTCAAACATAAATGGCTCCTGAGTAAACATGTTTCTCCCCAGGGGAATGCCTTTTTTGTGAGTGAAGGATGATGATGTATAATTAAATACCGTAGACAGGCTCTTCTTATTCATCAGGTGCATTTTCACAGCGTCCGAATTAATTATCCCGGACTGGATACTTACCTTTCTGTTGAAAGGCATATTGGACAGATATGCTTCGGACTGTACACCAAAACAGTTGGATACATCCGCTCCCCTGGTAAGGGCAATGCTCCGAAAGGAATCGGAAGTCTTATTCAATTCCTCTAAGGTGCCGGCATATAAAGAGAATAGAAATCCTACATTATAAAAGGAATCTTCTCCTGTCTCAACCTGCTTTGCCCATTTGCTTGTCTCCCAGAATTGTGACTCCAGCTTCCGTACCCGGTTTGTATTGTCCTCTGCGGCTATTTTCTCAGACTCCAATATGTTTATCTGCCGGTCAAGTTTCCGGCTCATATCCGTCTCTGAAACTGGTTCTATAAAAATGGATGATGTACAGCCGGAAAAGTCCAGTAGTGGTGCAAATGTATAAGCAAACCTTGTTCTTTTCGGCAATTTGCTAAGCGTCAGTGTACGTACAAAGACATCCCTGCCACCATCTGATATAACAAGGTAACTGTTCGGATTGGGATCAACACCATCCGGTGCAACGATTCTTCGGATCACATTTGCCCGGCGTTCTTCATTTACTTTGCTATAATCCTTATTCCGTAAGGTTTCTTTGGTTTCTATTTGCTGTGATTCCTTATAAATCTCCCATGCCTTTTTCCCAACGGCCCACACCAGTATGGCAGCTATTATAATCATCAGTAACAGAACCCCAGCGATAAAGTAATCTCTGTACTCTGCCAGATTTGTTAAAAATTCAACCATTCTGCACCTCGGCTTTCATCTGCAGACCCGCCTCTTCAAACACTTCCTGTCTCAATAACCTTTCATCACGCATGATATTCATCTCATGCTGCTTTAATATGTCGCTCATTCTTTCCATGTATCTAGCCATCTCCTTCTGATACTGTTCTTCACCGATCCTCTGCTTCTCAAGCTCGATCAGGGAATCTGATGATATGAATAATGCACTGTAAGACGAATTAAATAACTCATCCAGCTTTACATCATCCGCTGTGGCCGGCGCACAGTGCCGGCGCATAAGACCAATCAACTCTCCTGCAGATAGCCTTCGGCAAACACAGCCGCAGCCCGACAAGGCACTGCTGTAGGATCTTGCCTTTATTTCCAGCTCACCAAAGGCTTTCAGGTAAATTTCCTCTTTTGTTAATTCCTCTGATACGCTGTTTGGATCATAGGAATAGCTGAATAGAATCTGGTTTATTTTCTGGGCATCCCTTTTCTCTTTCTTTGCCGTATCTCCCACCATGGCACTCATATATTGAATCAATGCATGTGCTTCGTCCATCATGTGCCGTTTTGCGTAGATATCCTTTTGAAGCTTCCTGAGATGTTTTTCATATGTATAATAAACCTCCGGCTCATCCAGATAATCCTCTGCACTTGCCAGGGTTTCCCTGTATTGCTCGTCAAGCTCCATTAATTCCAGGGCCAGCTTTTTCACAATCTCCTCATGTTCTGATATGTTAGTCGTCAGGTCTATTGCTTTAACGGATTGTCTCATCTGTACCGGTTCTTCGATGAGATTACAGAACATAACCGCCTTAATCATCGTGTTCACCTTTTCTTCTGCCGAGGCAGAGGAAAAATTATATCCGCGTACTGAAATTCCCCCTACGAACACGTTATTTCCCAGACATATCATTCCGGCTCCGCTCAACCCGTTTCCTGATTCGGAAACAACATTTTCAAACTTCACGTACTCAAGGGCATCCTTCCTGCGAAACGAGGAGTAATCTATCTTCTCATTCTTTGCAGCAATTTTTCTTATTTTTATCAGGTAATACAGCAGCCCTGCCATACATACTATTACAGCTATCAGCACAAATCCAATAACATCTATATAATAGGTAGCCTTTTCTATTAATGACATCTTTCTCCTCCCTCAACTGCGCAATCCACTGTATTTTATGGCTGCCATGTATGCCGCGCATAACATACCAGGCTGTTACTTGATTTCAGTGAAAATACATTATCCTGCTATTGTTCTTCGTAATTTTTAACAAAAATTATTTTTTTTCTTAACTTTATAAGCAGGCGAAGAAGAATCGTCTCAACCTTCTGGCCACCGCCCAGTAAATACTTATCCGCCGGCACTGCAATGTATGCAATGATAAAAATGATGATAATAACAATAAACCCCAGTGCCAATCCGATTGGAAATAATCCAAATGATGAGAACGAGCTTATAAGACCCCAGGCCAATAATAGGGCAATAATTGCATAAATAAGCTGCCGCTTAGTCATATGCATATATTTGTCTTCATCTTTCAATGGTGTGGGTACATTATACTCACCATGCATGTTGTTCCCTCCTGTCAATAAAAAGTAATATCGCAGAACCTTTTTATAAAAGAAAAAATTGTAATTGATGAACTGATTAAAACCACAATAATCAATTTATAGTATATATCTTTCTTTTTTTCAGCCAATACCTCTGCTTTCGATACAAAGAGCATGGAAATCAGGAGCATAACCGTTATGGAAACTGATATCAGTATGGCATTCTTTTGTACAAGATAGAACAGACCTCCCAAATCTAATAGCTGATAGGCAGAATCCATTTTATATAAATGTAGATTTTTAGCATCACTGCTCCCTATGATCTTAAGCGGATCAGTTACCAGCAGTAAGGCTGTCACTGATACAATGCATCCAAAGAAACCATTAATTAAAATACTATTGAAGAATCCCATATATTGATCCTTTCTATTTCCTTCAATCCTTACGCCCTGCCTCTAATTAAATAACTGCTTACCAATGGATTCAAAGAATATTACAAATCCAACGGCTCCGAAAATTAATAAAAAGCCTATAACCTTTGGCAATACAGAGGATTTTGCCTCTGATAGTTTTTGGGCATTGCTACTGTGAACCAATAAACTGACACCAAATGCTATAAGTGCAATTCCCCCAGCATAGACTCCTACCCGCCGCATCAAAGTAAATCCACCGGCACCATAATCGTCAATCATATCTTTTACACCAGACAGGCTGTTTTTTGATGCTCCCGAGTTATTGAGCATACCTTCAATGTCTAACGTGATTACTCCCGTTAATGCCATTTTCATGGCTGCCATAAATTTAATCAAGTTTAACTCCTTTCATATTTCTTTGAACTTTCCACTAATCCTATTATTAAGGCGCCGCATTAAAAATCATATTCACGATGCCTGGCATACTGAAAATACAGATGATTATAATAAATACCGTTATCAGACGTTTTTTTGATTCCGCTGATTGGGCTGAGTGGTTTTGATAGAATAATAAGATCACGCCACATAATATTACCGCAAAACCTGATGCATACACACCAGCACGTATAACAACATTGTATAGATCAACACTTGCTCCTGTAATCTGATTATCTGCTTTAGCATATAAGTTTGTTGATTTTTTGGCAAAATATCTATATGTAGACATCAGAACCGGTATACGGCTAAAAATCAATATTGACAATCTCTCTGTCATGCATATCACCTCCCTTTCCTACCTACTATTGTTTTATAACTTAAAAGTCAAAGTCAATAGATTGGTATAAATAATATTTGATAAAACAGAAAGAACTTTATACAAAGCTATCAGCTAATTACTTAGTGTATCACTTTATTTTGATATAGGTGCGGTCTCGGAAACTCAACAATCCGAAAATCCCATCTTTCATATTTATGTTAATGCGTTATTACCTCATATTTTTGTAATTTACCCTCAAAAATATTTGAAAATACGGCATTTCGTTCCCAGTGCAAGATCAATGTAGAAATAACAATAATAACAATCCTTGTTGACATTCGCAATCACCAATTGTTATAATATTGTTAACCAATAACTTATTTAGAAGGAGAAAACGGTGAAATTAACAAAACGAGAGACGGATGTTATGCATATACTGTGGGAAGCCGAAGATTCACTAATGATATCAGAGATTGTTAAGAGGGAAGGAGGAACTATACATAGTGTACAAGTAGTCATAAAATCTTTACTAAAAAAGGGTATGGTTGTTGTAGATGGTCATGCTTATAATAACAAGTCGCTGGGGCGTACATTTAAAGCTGCAGTCAGTTCAGAGATCGTTGAGATGAATGCCTTGCAAGAGTTATTCAATTCCCTGGTCAGCAAGAGTATTGCAGCTTCCCATCTTCTGGCTTCATTATTACCATCAGGTAATTGCAAAGATGATATGGATGAACTTGACAGGCTGGAAGAAATGATTAAAGAACGGAAGAGGCAGATACTTGAAAATCAGGGTTTGGAAAGCCAAGCTTCTGAGAACCTAGCAGAAGAATAGAGGAGTTTTTATGACGGTTACTTTCTCAACAATAATAAACATGGTGCTGTTTAATGGTGTCGCAATACTGTTGCTCAAATATGTTATTGCGAATAGTGAAATTGTATTAAAGATTGGCGTGCGGGTTGTAATGTTACTTATGGTAATGATACTGTTACGCCAATTTATACCTTTTGAGTTACCCTCACAGAATATTATCAATATAACAAGAATCTGGCCGAAAATTTACATTGCATTTGTTAAGCCAGTGTTTGCTTTTGCGGGAACGGAATGGTCACCATTTTCAATAATGCTTATAGTATCAATCATGGGAAGCATATTGAGTATCGTGAAGTTATTTATATCTTACATTTCGCTTAGATACACGGTTAATAACTTTGAACCGGTAAATGACTCCACAGTGAATCGTATTGTGGATGAAATAAATTCCGAATATAGAAAGAAGGTTTATTTTAAAGTCGTAAAGAGTAACCAGGTAAAATCGCCTTTCATATTCGGCCTGTGCAGGCCTTTCATTATATTACCTGAAATGAACTTGTCGGAAGATGAATGGCATTATGTAATGCGCCATGAGATGTCACATTATTATTTCAAAGACTTATGGATTAGGTTTGCATGTGAAATATTACAGTCACTATACTGGTGGAATCCATTCGCTTATTTGCTTCGGAAGCAAATGACAAAAATCCAGGAGCTCCGCGTTGATTCAACAGTAATTGAAAAATTGGGAAAATTGCAGAAAATGGAGTATCTTGAATGTCTGATTAAAGTTGCCAGACAGCGATCAGATGCACGCAGAAAGCGTTGGGTTGCTTCATTTAATAGTGATTGTGAAGAAAACGTCACAAACCGGATAGACGCCATATTTGAATACACAAAGGAGCATAAAATAAGAAATAGCCATATTTTTAAACGTGTCGGATTTATATTAGCCCTGGTTATTTTTCTAACGCCTAATTTTATCATATTTGAGCCGTATGCAATAGCGAAGGAACATGAAGAAGGAACATATGAGATTAAAAACACAAATTCTTATTTAATACAAAATGACGACGGAACATATGATGTGTATGTTGACAATATACATATAGCAACTGTTACAGAAGTTTTCGATGAAAGCTTAAAAATTTATAATAAGGAAGGAAGTGAAACTAAATGAAGAAAATATTTAATGTATCAGTAGTTATTCTGTGCTCAGTTATTTTTACGCATTTGTGGACTGTACCGGTTTATGCTTATGAAGACTTGATAGCGCATAGTATAAGTGTGGATGTCGAAGCATATGCTGCAGTAACCGGGTGGCGGTATAAAACTGTGGATGGTAAGTTATACAAGCGTCTTTACGATTACACTAACCAGAAATGGATTGGTGAATGGGAGTTATGTCCATAAAGTAAAGAGAATCCAGCCACTCAAATGATTGTGTAAACCTCCAAACTGATGTAATACGATTACAACAGTTTAGAGGTTTATTTAGTGATTAAAAGCATCCCCGACATAAGATCTGTTCCCGTTATGCAGAATACTATTGGCAATGTAGCGTATCCTATCAATTCATCACCCGCTTAGTTTAATGATATACAAACTAAGCGGGTGATTCTTTTATCCTAATCAGCAGTTGGAACTTCAACGAATGTTTGATTCAGGCTGTCCACTAACCATTTACTATCCTGCAAAGAAATAGAAATGTCAATAATATGGTTGTATTCTGTAAAATCATTTCGGAACTCCATTCTTGCGCTAATGAAATCTGACCTTTTTTCAATTATCTGGAAGTTAATAAGTTCACCGCCATGATTCATGGGAATTTCAATAAGTTCCCTGTAAAGTACACCATCCTTCTCAACATAGAGCTTATGGGTATCTAAATAAGGTATGTAGAATAATTCTTCAGCGCAACTCACGGTACATATCTCTTCAACTGCATCTTTTATGGAATTTAATGATGGGAAGTTTTCATCTGTTACTTTTTGATAGCAAGAATTTTCACCTTCTATTAATAAAGTGACGAGATTTCCATCAACTTTGGGTCCTACAACCCATACATTCATGACCATTTCTATCCAGGATTCATATGCATATAGCACAGTTTCCTGAGTGTTTTTTTGTGAACACCCACTAACCAGTATAATATAAGTCAGCAAATACAGTAAAAATGCTTTTCTCATAGGTTTTTCCTCAACTATATTCATATAATATGCAGTTAATTTAAATCATATTTTTACTTGCCATAGGAAATCAACCTATTTACAGTATATCCATTATCCGTATATTGTGACAGAAGTGTATAGTTCCTTGAAGCAGGATCACTAATTATGATTTCATTGTCATCATAGCCATATGCTGCAACAAAGTGGGTCCCACCACCTTTTTCCATCCCAACTAATACTGGAGCTCCGACATTAATTGCACCTTTGATATAATCTACGTAGCGTTTTTTACTGGCGTCAGATGCATAATTGTAATCAAAGTCATAAAGAGTTGCTGCTGTCTTATATACAAAGGGACATGCATCATTTCCCATTTTCGCATTCACTTGAGCAGGATCATCAGTACCTCCAAGGTAACGCTGTATCATAGTAAAACTTGTCAGGCAGCAACCTGCCGTGCCGATTGAACTGCCACATGTTTGCATTATTTCATTTTTCCATCTACTATCTCCCTGCTGTAAGTTTTTGAAGCCAGATAATACATAGGTTACACGTTCTCTTGATATCTGTTCGCCTATTTGTACTAGTCGTTCACTTTCAACCATATGGCTTTCAAGGTCAATGCCTTCAATGGAATCCAAGGTATGGAATTCGCCAATTACTGGCTCCTCATGTTTACCTGATTGCTCAGAAGCAAATACCGATGTGCTCGCCAGAAATGTGAGCATGAAAGGTATCAGTATAAAACCTTTTAATCTCTTTATCATATATCTCTCCTCCTCGTATAATTAATTTACAGGTAATTGGTGTATTATCTACCCTCAATATCACTTGAAAATAATGCTGCCTTACAATGATATTGAAGTGGCAATCATTTTCCTTTAGGGATTATTCCTAATGGAAATGCACCTGGACATGTCATTTTTATAAAGTATAGAGATTCAGAAAAATGTACTATATGAATTAAACCATTGGAATCACTCTCCTTTGCTTGATTAAAACATTCCATTAATACAGCATCGATTGTTGTTCTATAACTACGGTTGTTATTAATAACAACTTTATTCTATCATACTTACTGAGGAAAATCAAGAGGGTTAAGGAAATTGCAATATTGGCAAAAATCCAGACATAATGTCCGGATTTAAGTAAATATCACTTATTCACCTTCTGCTCCACTTCTGTCATCGTATCGTCCTTCCTCATCTTATACCATATATACAGCCAGTATAATGACATCATTGCAGAATATCACAAATAAACGGTTCTTCCCTATCAGCTCATATAATCATGTCATGACAATTAATGACTACACTATAAAGATAACCTGAGGCAGGAAGAACCATGTGTACCTGGATTCCATATACCAATTCAGGAAACAGACTGGAATATCCGAATAAATCAAAAACCCTTATCAATCTTTCCAGGCCGACATACTGATACAGTATTTATTCTATTGGTATTGGTTTCACCAATAATAGTTCTTTATTATAGTTCCTCCCTTTAACTTCCGGGAGGCCTATCAAATATCAATTATTAACTGATATGATCGTTAAAAAAACCGTGCTAATCCACCCAAGCAAATTCAATTCTGCAGCCATTAATGCACATGACCGCATATTCTACTCCGCTAGATAAATTTTCTCTTTGTCATACCACCTAGCCATGCTTATGTTTCTCCAATCATAGGGATCTTCCGTAATATCGTCTAAATATAGTAAGTA
>Ga0153940_1000315_pt1 | contig 27225 bp, 26 predicted proteins | sample TSNJ024MetaG_FD_104736 | JGI IMG/M metagenome (GOLD analysis project Ga0153940, IMG submission 104736) | Attine ant fungus gardens microbial communities from New Jersey, USA - TSNJ024 MetaG | ecosystem: Host-associated > Fungi > Mycelium > Unclassified | place: USA: New Jersey, Brendan T. Byrne...
TGAGCGCTTTTGATGGTTTTGTAAACCATATAGTAGAAAAACAGAAATGGCAGGAACAGAAATAACTCTATATACTTTTTGTCTATTTATTTTGTATTAGTTAAGACCGTAATCATTGAATAAGGGCCGTTGTGAAACGGCTCTTATTGCTTATTTGGGAATAGCTAAACTTAAAAAAAATATTGAGAAAGAGAGGGGGCGTTTTTTTATCCTTTAGCAGTATCCAATGTTTATCATAAAATTTTGAACGGGTATATATGGAAGTCGAAACAAACCACAAGGTTGGACTTAAAGAAACTAGGTTATCTGAATAATTTTATTCTATTAAAAAATCCAAATGCGGAATATCGAATAAATGAACCTTACGTGTTTGAGGAAATTACTTTTGCTTTGTGTACAAATGGTTATGCAAGTATTAGAATAAATATGGAGGAATATGCCATAGAAGAAGAGTCCATCCTCATTATACCATCTGACCATTTAATAGAATTGGTTGCAAAGAGTGATAATCTGGAGCTAAAAACTTTATTCTTTTCTTTTGATTTTATATCTGACCTTAGTTTACATAACCGTTATGAGGCTATTGAAAAAACACTTAGAGTCCCGTGTTTAAAAGTTTCACAAAAAGATATGTCTATCTTGGCAGAGTTTCACTCTCTAATATTGCATTTATATGACAGCGATGATGATGTAATTATTCGGGAGAATATGATAAAAGGGGTATTGTCCGGGTATCTGACTAAAATTAGCAGCCTGTATCTGTCCATCGATTTGAATCAATATAAAGTTCCGGTATATAAAAACAATGTCATGAAGCAATTTATAGACTTAATAGGAATATACCACAAAGAAGATCGAACGGTTAATTTTTATGCAGATAAAATGAATATGACAGCACGAGGTCTTTCTCAAAATGTTTATAAGGCAACAGGAAAGATGGCATTAGTTTGGATTAATGATTTTGTTATAACGAAAATAAAAGTTTTATTAAGAACAACCAACCTGACGGCAACACAGATTTCAGATGAATATAATTTTCCTACGCCATCTTTATTCGGGCGATTCTTTAAAAAACATACAGGTATGACTCCTAATGATTTCAGGCGCAATTGAATTTTTGTAGTACGGTTTTATAAAAAAAGAAGACAAAAAGATTGAGTTGAATAACAACTAACCTTTTGTCTTGTTTTGGGTTTCTAATTAAATATTTTTAGAAAATATAAAATATACTAGCCTGTAATACACTGTTCTTAAAATCAGGCTTTATATTAGAAGAGTCAAACTTTCCAACTTTAGTCAGACCGGCATAGTATCTTGCTCCAATTCCAATTTTATGGAACTGATAACCGATTCCACCTGTAATACCTAAATCGACCTTGTCCGCAAATTTGTCAAATCCGGTATCTTTTACATCAGAGACTAACATATTGAATTGAGGTCCGGCTTCAATATAAATACCTATACTGGTTTTATATTTTAATAAAATAGGAACTGAGATATATGACAATTCCAGTTTATCTTTATCGAAAAGATTGTTATCATCTTTAATTTCCGCACCTTGTGTTGAGAAGAGGAATTCCTGCTGAACCGACAAACCCTTAATCAAATCAAAGCCAACGATAGCCCCTGCATGAAAACCCATCAAAGGATCTGTTCCAAAATCTGCATTTGTGAAATTACTGTAGTTACCACCGGCTTTAATTCCGAAACGAAGCCGACTCAAAATACCTTGAGCCGAAGCTCCGGTTGATACCATTACTAAAAGAATTAAAAGAATTTTTTTCATAACATCTCTTTTTTATTAATTACTTATTGATATTGGATTAATCCATTTCAGAAAAGTTATATCTTTTCCTGATTGCAAAGATCAATCCTTTCGCTCGATCTTTTTCGTTCTAAAAACGTCGTTTTTTGTTCCAAAAAGACATTTAGAATAAATCTTGAATGTTCAATAAGTATTATTTCTTCTAATTCAATTATATGCATATAAATTAGAACCCGAATCTGTCTAATTTCTGTTTGGCCTCATTCAATGTTTTATTAACGAACTTATTACCCCAGTTAAATCGTTTTATAAATGTAAGTTGTATGTTGAATTCATTTACACTCAGGTTATCTTTTCCATCAATAAATAAATACACACGGTTATAATAAGAAGATAGACCGAAAGACCATGAATCCAGATTATAGCCTGCAGCTATACGGCTATTTAGCGTCGGATAGATCTTCACTTTCTCATTAAATATTTGTTTGGGATTATTATGTCCCAAATTGACTCCCAGATCGATAGAACCTGTAACAAACCAAGATTTGCCCAAGACCCATGAGTATGCATATCCACCTGTGATTCCTAATTGTATATTTTCATGTATATTCTCCATATTTGAGAATAATTTCAAGGTGTCTGTATTAAGTTTTGTGTAATAGACAACTGCTCCCAGAAGAAAGCTCCCGGCAGACTTTAGTTGTCGCTCATTTTGATTGAACGCAGCTTTGTAAGAAAATTTCTTATTATTAAAAACCCATTGAAAAGTTCCACCATACATATGGAGCTTCATTTTGGAGTATGTTGTATAACTTCCATCCGGGTTGATTATTTCATTATAAAATCCACTATGTTTTTGTAAAGATAAACTGTATGCAAACTTTCGTCTATAACCATAATACTGAAATTCTAGTGAATTTGTTTTTCCTTTTTTAGGATCCCTTAGAAATCCAATCCTACGACTAAAGGCAAATGCATAATTCTTCCATGACGCACCAACACCTATCCCTACAGGAGCATTGATCCGGTATATGAATCCGGCGTATTCTTGTTTTGTCATTTTATCCAGGCCTGAAATCTTTGTTGTTATATAAGAACGTGCGGAGAAATCCCGATCAAAAGAGCTTATGTATGTACTGTCCGTCTGAGAAGAAACCTTGATACCGGACAATAATATTGGGAGAAGAAATAATAAACGGATTCGCAACATATATCAGAGAGTTTTTATTCTTTATAAAACGTAAAGATTAATTATTCTCTCTTCTCTAGAACTGTTCAATAAATGTCTTTTTTTGTTCCAAAACGGACTTTGTTAACAAGGTCTCATACCATTACAGAATGGCCCTTTCTATAACTAAACCTACTTTTTATATTAATCTCATCACCAGAAGAGGATAATTCTTTGCAATATAAAATCTTCTCATAGGGACTTAATCTGTCAAAAATCATTCAGGTACATAGATAATTTCACCATTTTCAAGTTCGTAAGCAATCCCTACTTTACGTCCTTTCTGCTGAGATGATGATTGATCCTGTGACGGTGTGTATTTATTTATCTTGCCTCCTTCTTTGGTTATTATTTCCATATTTTCTTTTCCCGGATTCTTTACAATAGTATAGTCTTCCTTCGTAAATACCTCCGTCATACTCATATGCATTACCATAGCAACCATCAATGCTACGGCAAAAACCATTGCTACATCAAATAGATTGACTACTACTCTTAGCGGATCCGTGTCCTCTTCCTGTGAAAACTTACTCATTCTTCTATGTCGACGACGCATAATTATTCTTCCCTTTCTTCTCTTTTTATTAATATTCTTGCCACGTAATCTAGATTATTTACATCACACGCATACCAACGCTGTTTAAACTGTAGCGTTACCAGTCCAACGGCACTTACCACTAAACCTACAACTGTTGTAGCGAATACTACTTGCATATTGTAAGCCATGCCTGAAATATCTCCTGTAGATAAGCCGACTAATGCAGGGCTCATCGCAATCAATGTACCTATTAAACCTAATACTGGCCCCATCTTTGCTAATAATTTAGATAGGGATATATCTTTTTCCGCTTCATTTTCAAAATTAGATATAAGGAAATCGGAGTAAGCCTCACTGGGTGGAATCGTCAGTAAGTCTCTCATATAGCTAATAAACAGAGAATTGTCTTGTTGGGGCAAGGCAGCCTTCAGTAATCCTATAGAAGAATAATTTAGATTCTTTATTTTATCCGTTAGCGCCTTATCATTTTTTCTTTTCACCATATATTGATTATAAAAACCGCCGATTAACAGCAATGAACGGGCGAAAAGAAACAGCAAAATGATAATATCAGGAATAAGCAGGCTATTGGCCACCCAGAATAATACTTTTGAAATAATCTCCATTTGTTAGTGTTTTATTTTAGTTGTTTTTAATATTTTCCGTCTCTGCCTAAGAGTCCACTTAATTTTATTCCATAAAAAACCGATAGAAAAAGCAATGATAAAAAGAGCAAAGGATAATACCAAGGCTCTAATATTGACAGGTCCATCGACAGCAGCATAAGTCACATTGCCATTTACTGTAGTAATAAGACCGACAATACAAATAAATAGGCTTACAAGAAAATGAATTTCCAGTCGAAGTTCCTTCTCAGGATAAAGATACTTTATCAGAAAACTCAGAGCCGGTAATCCGACCAATAAACCTCCTGCCAACAGATAAGAAATAAGCCCGAAATCTGTTCCCGGCATAGTAAAAATGATTTGTGTCAATAAATAGAATATTACAGGAAAAATAAGCAGAGTAGGGTACCAGAACAAAGGTTGTATCCATTTTTTTAATTTTGTCCCGAATATCTCGCGCAAAGCTGTAAAACAAAAAGTGAAACAGATGGCAGATTCGATTGAGATAAGTACTGCTGCATCCTGTAAAATCTTAGTGTGCGTTAGGAAGTCTGCCAATTGTGTTTTAGACTGTAAAATCGCATATGGACACATTTTAATAATAAAAACGGAACAAATTGAACTGAAGATTATCGATTGCCACGGCTTCCAAAAACTTAGTTTCAGAATACAGTTTACAAAAATGAAAAGCATCAATATCCGGATAATAAGTTCCATTTTTTCTATAGCTTATATTTAAAATAAGTGGATGGCAGGATGCCTATCATCCACTTACTTAGATTGCTCTTTTTGTCTCTTTTTACGTAAAATAACCAGTAATACCACGAATATTACAAGCACCATTGATACGACAACTATACCGTTCAATGAATTTTCTTTTCCATCCTCAGACTGAGAAACCCCTTCTTTCTTCAAAACAGTGCCCTGCTTCATAATTTCGGAAGAGGCATCTGCCGATTTCATTTTCTGAAGTTGCTGCTTATAAGCATTTGTATTTTCCGACTTCGCTTTCTTTGCTATAAAATCCTGTAATTTAATATTTGAGCCTGAGAAGTTAGAACCTGTTGCTCCAAATTCTTTTACAAAGTCGGTATGCAAATTAGCAATACCCATCAGCTGTTGATCTGTAGCTTTCCATAAGCCTTTACGGGCTGTCTCTAACATTACAGCAGTAATCTCCTGCATGGCTGCCGGATTTTGCTGTCTGAAGAAGGATTGTATTCCCAGATTATGAGAATCCTTAACATATACTTCATATAACTGGTTCCACATTTCATTGTCGATAACATCAGGCTTCATCACATTCCATGCATATGTATTCGTAAAAGTCTTAGTAAACACCTGCGCCGAAGAACTCCCTCCTTTCATCTTTTCCTTAATAAAAGCAGGATTGAGCAATGTTGTGCGGCTTTCGACTCCGATTGCCTCTCTTAGCTCCTGCATCCGGATTTTATTCCGGTTACGATAATCGGATAAATAAGTATCAGGTTCTTTTCCTGTCACATTCTTAACGGCCAGATTTACGCCTCCCATAAATTCATACATATGATCGAGGCTCAAAGCGCCCCAAGTATTATTCTGACGTGGCTGAACAACTATATCGGTTTTATTGAGGGCAATTTGAAACAAATCTTTAGTAAAAGCACCCCAATTTTTATCATCTCCATATATAGCACCCATATTATGCATATAAGTTTCGGCGACTTCGGTTGTATTCTCCCATGCATCACCCTTCTCTACCAAATCCATTATACCTGTTCCATAATGACCATTCACTCCGCCAAACACTCTCATGGTTGATAATTCGCGTGCAGTCTGAGGACTAACTCCTTTGTCAACCAACATTCTTTCCGAATCTACTGTACCTTGCGCTACATAATTATCAAAAACATCATCTTTTGCTCTGGCTGCCATAGATACGGCTTTAGTTATCATTATCAGTCTGGATGCAGCTAAATCCCTAAGCTGCCCGGAGGTTTGCACCACAATATCTATACGCGGACGCCCCAATTCTTCTGATGGAATAAGCCGTAAATCCGTAACACGATTCATCCGGTCTCTGACAGGTTCTACTCCTAACATATATAGTGCCTGAGCAACAGTTGCCCCTTCACTTTCTATAAATTCACCTGCCCAGAAAGTATAACTTACTTTGCGCGGATATTCTCCATGTTTTTTTTGATATAGAGATAGTGTAGCTTCTACCAACATTTTACCGTTATCCCAGGCTCTCAAAGAAGGAGTAGCCTCGGCATTAATCGAATACAAGTTGCGGCCGGTAGGTAATGCATTGGGGTTTCTTACAGCATCTCCTCCGGGAGAAGGTGCAATATATCCTCCATTAAGAGAGTTTAAAAGGGAATTCATCTCAGCTTCCGGAGATGTCTCTAATAATTTTTTATAATTAAATATATTTCGTATTGTTCTCTCTATCTCTAATACAGCTATGCTAAAATCTTTATCTTCCAGAGAAACAGATGGTCTTCCTTTGTCTTCTTTTCTATCTACTATTTGTTGATTTTTTTTCTCTTCTTCAATTTTTTTCTTTACAAAGTCAGGCATTTTTCCTGTCTTAGGCATATTAGCTGGCATCTTTATTTTAGACGCTGAGTTTTTATCTTCGGAAGAAGTGGGCATTTCATTCATCATCGATGTCATCGTCATCTCTCGGGGATTCAGTATTCGGTCTATATTATTAGCCTTTTTTATATCATTTTCTGAAAGATCTACGAGTGAATAGAGCGAAGAAGCATCCTCATCCTTCCCACTTAAGAGGGGCTGTATCTTTATTTTAATGGGGTTTAGATATTTTTGAGTGATGAAAGAATTATTCTCATATTGTTGCTTTGTTATTCGCTTCTTCAGCAAATCCAGTTTAGCCAGGCTGTATGCCAATGGATCTGCGCTGATAGCTACAGTAGTAGATATTATATCCTCTCTGCTGTATAGCTGCCCTAGGGTATACAATTTACCTGTCATTTTTTCATTGGCGACTTCTTCGGCAAAATTTTCAATATAACTGATATCGTCAGATGTATATGGTTTAGAAGGATTACCATCTAACTGTAAATCGCGATGAATACCCATATCAATAGCTATTGATTTTATCTTTAACGAAATTCCTGCCTGTTCCCTTTCTGATGATGCGTGATATTTTTCAATAGTTCGAAGTAGTCCATCAAATTGGTTACGGGTTTTACTTTCCATAAAAGGAGGGGTCAGGTATGAAATAAGTGCGGCGTGAAGACGTCGTTTCGCAATAATTCCTTCCCCCACATTCGAAATAGTATAATAATAAAAATGAGGCATAGCTCCCATTAGGCAATCAGACCAATCATTTTGGGATAAAGCAGTTTGTTTTCCGGGAGTGAATTCCAAACTGCCATGCGTACCAAAATGAATAAACGCATTTGCTTTGAATCCTTTCTGTGCCCATAAATAAGGAGCAATATAAGAATGCGGAGGCGCAACATCTGCTCCATGTATTATTTTAAAATCATCATCTCCTACAGCAGCTTTGGGTTGCGGAAAGATCGCAATATTTCCGAATCTAATACATGATACAGCCAATGCAGATTCATTATCATGTACTCCATTCATAAATTCTCCCGGAGCTTCTCCGTATTTATTCACAACCTCGTTGTATTTCTCAGAAGGAATTACCTCACTAGCCCAGTTTTCATAATCAGTCTTCTTTATCCATAAAGGATTTCCGTTTGTCATAAAGTTAGAAATCTTTCCTTTTGCATAATTTCCAAATAAACAACCTTGCTTATTTAGTAACTCTAAAAAATCATTGAGTGACTCTGGTAGTCCATCTACTTTATAACCTTCACTTCTGAGACGTTTTAGAAATTCATAAAGAGATGGTGCAACTTCAAGTCCTGTAGCCACTAACGAACTTTGTCCCGGACCTTTAAAATATGCAATCGCTATCCGCTTATCTTTATTAGATATTTTCTTTAATTTCAGATAGTTGTCAACATTGGCTATAAAGTTCTTTAGACGTTCCGGCTCCGGATCAAACACAAAATACTGGTTGCTATGCTGATTCTGCGTAGAAATAGGCAGTGGATATATTCCTCCGTCTATTTCCGGCAATACAATACGCGCAGTAAGAAATCCCCCAACTTGTCCCCGTTTGTCATTTACCCATTCATCATGACTCTGCATAACAGGATAAGGACAAAACAGTGGTATGTTTTGTTGTTTCATCCATTCTACCAGATCATCCCCTCCCAACCGTCCCATTGGGAGATAGACTACTGCGTCGGGATTAATTTCTTTCAAAAAGGTCAGGCGTTTAGCTGATGCCGAAATAGGATACATGTTATATCCGGCTACCTCTAAGCCCACAATAAGACTGTCTATATAACTTCGGTTTCCTTCGAGGGGAGAAGTCATCCCTGATATAAAAGCAATTCGCGGAGCTCCTTCCTTATAGATATCGTTCTCTTTCAAATAAGAAGTGAGTTCTTCGGCTGTGTTATAGTATTTCTTATCATCCAGATAGTACAGGATATCGGAAGGAATAATAATTGGTTTTTCTGCTTGTTTGGCTGTTAGTTTCTTATTGTCAAATTCTTTACGAATATAATGCAGCATATTTTTGAAATTTTCTTTACATCTGTTCCCGTAATAGGTATCGAGTTCATTTTGCTGCAAGCTATCTATATTTTGATTTTTTATTATGTCAGATGAAAACACAAAAGTATATACTGCCGCCCCTTTTTTTCCTGCGATCTCTATGTTTTTCACTTGTCCTTCAGTCAGTCTCAATCCCGGTCCAAATAATAAAACCGCATCATAATTTTTCAGATCGGAAGCATTTTCTTCTCCGACTTCATCTACACAGATAAAACGGCTATCATTGGATAGGATAATATTAGAGACTTGATAAGACGGGAAATTAACTAAAGCTATTTTCGTCGGAGAAAGAAGAGTATTGTATAGCAGATATAATACTATTACAAGAAGTATAGCTGAAATGCTTTTAACTAGTATTTTCCTTTTCAATAAATTTCTGGCTGACATAAAACTAAAAGATTGAATCCTTATAACCGGATATACCGGTTATAAGGATGAAAATTAATTATTGAAGAAAAGCTATTAATAGAAAGGATAAATATATTCGAACGTGATGTTTCCGGACTTATCTTTATCATCTAAGAAAGTTTTCATAATCACTTTTGCATATTTTCCGCTTGCTGTGCGAATAATGAATATATTGTTATTGAAAGACCATACTGCAGATTTATTGTCGTACCATGCCCAACCTTGATTGTCGCCTACTTTAAATACCGGGTTACCCGGCGTTGTTACATATTTAGGAGGCATGCCACCCGAAGCCATTACTTTAATTTCCGAATCTTCAATGAATCCACTTGAAGGAACGGTTGCCACATCTTCAAATTTTTTCTTGTCTGTACTTAATACAGCCCCTTGCCCTTTCCCGGACAATCCACCATTGGTTCTGATGTTAAAACGAAGAAAACCTAGATCCCAATTTAAATCATCGGCGTACTTCTCCTGATCCACAGTAACAAAATCTCCCTTGTCAAATGAGAAATATGTCCATTCTGTATAACTCTGAGCCTCAAATTTCACTTCTTTTATGCCAGGAATGATTCCTGCAATCTGCGAGACCTCAATAACAATAGGTGCTAGCCCTGTTGCTGACAATAATATTTCAGCCTTACGAGCTTCTTTATAGTTGTCATATTCTGTAACGGTCACATTAACCTCCGACGTTCCATTTCCTGATGTTGGAGTGACTATGCACCAAGATTGGTCTGAAACAATTGTCCAATTGACATTTGAGGAAACCTGAAAAGTCTTATTCAATGTTTGAGAATCAAAAGATAGACTTTCTACTGAAACCTTTAATTTGTCATCGTCTTCATCACTACACGATGTAAATATCCCTATGGCAAAGAATATCGCAACAAGCGTAAGGGAATACTTAAAAAAACTAACTCTTTTCATTTTGATAATTTTTAAAATTGATTTTATTTAAGATTATTAAAATTTGAACATTACAGAACCAAACAGACGGCGTCCCGGGTCATATGTAGTAAATTTTTTAGCATCAGTATAATTGAAAATATTCTGAATACCTCCCGAGACATTAACTTCCATATGATCTTTTTTCCACGGAGTAAGTAGTACTGTCAGCTTCCACAGACTAAAGGCTGATTGAGGATTCGTTGTAATCATCTGGACAGTTTCTCCTGTTTCCGGATCAAGAGAAGTTTCTTCCGCATCATTAATTTTAGGTGAAGACCAATGACCTGCTAGTGAGATGGAAAAATCTTTTTTGAATAGTTGATCTTTATAAGTCGTACTATAACTAAAGGCATGCCGGGTATTTCCTTTTAACTGCAACTTTGTGTTCATGTTTCTGGCATCAGTATAAGCATAGCTTCCATGAAAATATAATTGTCTTAGAGGGTAATAATCTATACTCAATTCTGCACCTCGTATACGGGCCTTGTCAACATTACTATAACGCATTTCAGTACTTTCAATACCGTTTTCATCTTTTACGAGGACGTATGCCGATTGAATTTTGTTGTTGATATTATTTTGATAAATATCTACACTAATATTAAAAATTTGTGCTCTATATTCGGAAGAAATATAGAAATAGTTCGATTTCTCAGGCTTTAGATCCGGATTTCCAATATTATGAGAAACTGAACCCATCATAAAATCTGAATATAGTTCGGTTGCATCAGGTGCCTTAAATCCCTGACTGTACCCACCTCTGAATCTCCAGTCTCCCGGACTAACCATTATATTTATCTTCGGACTGAATGCATTACCAAAAACAGAATGATAAGTATAACGGAATCCTCCAACAACATTAAATAAAGGTATAATTTGCCAATCGAACTGGCCGAAACCATTTACATCATTTACTTTACGAGTCTTAACTTCCTCTCCATACTGAATTTCATTATAATCTTTGTTCCAGTTAAATTCCCCTCCGAAAACAGCCTGTAAATTAACCAAAGGACTATATATATCTATCAGACGAATATTCTGGACATGAGACGTCGCATTTTTTTCAGATTCATTGAGTTTCTCAAATACGGTTTCCCTTGTGTAAAAATCTCCGTAGTAAGACATTCTCAATTGGTTGTAATTTCCAATTTTCTGATCTACTGAAACTCTGAGAGTTTTATTGTCACTTTTATAGTGAGTATTCTTGGTACTCTCTTCTGGATTAGTCACTTCGTTTAAGTACAGAATTCCTGATGCCATAACTCTTGTCAGATTATTACTCCATCCCAATTTTTGCTCTACACTCATATTCTCACCCGGGTTCTTTGTGTATGCTTGTGGTGTTTCAGGAGTTAGATCATATCCATCGTAAGAGTTTCTATAAAACAAAGTCTGGGAAGTTATATTCTTGAATTTAGTACCAACACTAGCATCCAATACCAAATCGTTAAACTTTGAGTAACGGGCTTTAGCCCATCCCTCTAATTTTCTCTCCGGTGTTTTAGTTATTATATTTATTGTCATGCCAATTGCGCTAGACCCATATAAGGCTGACGCAGCTCCTTTAATCACCTCAATTTGTTTGACATTCGACATACTCAGACGTTCAAAATCAATCGGTCCTCCGGGAGTATTAGATAGCCGCTCTCCATCGACAAGAATAAGGATATATTTATTCTCAAGACCCTGTATGCGTATATTATCTCCACGAGGGTCACTATTGAATTGTAATCCTGGGATATTATACTCCAAAGCGTCCATGATATTCTCAAAATCATTTTGGAGTAATTGCGAGGAAGATATCACACGGGTTAAGACAGGAGTATTAGCTAATGTTTTTTCTGTTCGGGTCCCTGTTACCACAACTTCTTGTAAGTTATGTGTATTCTGCGTCAATTTTATTTTTTCATATATAGAAGCTGAAGAAGATCCGATATCCTGTATTTTTTCCTGATATCCTGTAGAACGAACAATTACTTCATAGCTTAATGAATCCGGTAAATTCAGTTCATAATATCCATCTTCATTACAAGATACCCCAATATCTAAGTTTTTGACAAATAAGGTCGCATATGGGATTCCCCTGCCACTAATATTATCGACAACTTGTCCTTTTATAGCAATAGAGCTTAAAGTTCTTGTAGTCTGATCCGGTGTTTGGTTCTGGATGTTTTGAGCACATAGCCCTCCGCTCACAGACAAGCACACCAAGAACAATGCAATAAACGCATACTTTGGTTTCATAGTTATAATAAATATATTGGAAATGATTTTATCATTTCTTAATCATGTCCTAACCCCGGGACTAATGATTTAATATGATTAAGGCAGGTTTTCTGACTCTCCCAACTCACAAGCCTTCCCGATATTCATCAGTGGCTGAGGATTGTAATCTCTTCATATTTGTCTAAATATAAAGATGGGATCACAGCAACGGGTATTGTTCCGGATTTTCACCGGATTCCCTCTCATCAATTTACAGGATGTAAATGATTCACCATAATCGAGCGCAAAGGTATTGTTTTTTTTGTAAAATATACTAATAAAGAAGAATATTGATATCTTTTAGTCTATATAAAAAGGATTTACGACACCTTGTAAATCCTTAATTTTCAAAAAGTGTTTGTAATACTATAAAAGTATTAACCTAAATTATTTATAAAAATCAGCAAAACCTTTTTTTAATTCAGTCCATTTGATTGGATCATGCCCTGTTACTACCAATGCATTTGTTCGGTTGGCAATTGCTCTTAGTTTGGCTACAGACCGGGCGGTATCCTGAGCAGAAGTCAAAAATCCGGGCAAGACTTTGTTTTCCCAATGATCCGTTGTATAAGCTGCGTCAGCTGTTAAGATAATAGAACCACTTTGGGGTAAGTTAACGATAAAGCTACAATGTCCGGGCGAATGGCCAGGGGTTGGAGCCATAATAACGCTACCATCTCCCATAATATCATATATATCATGGTTGTTAATATTGATGATGTCCCAATTAAGATTCGGCCGGTCAAAATCATTCCTTATATAACCACCCTTTGCAAACCAATCGGCTGTATAAGCATATTCATATTCTTTACGGTGTACGATATGTGTTGCATTTGCAAATCTTCCGATTGCACCTGTATGATCTAAATGTAAATGTGATTGTAATACATATTTTATGGAGTCAGGATCAATTCCTAAGTTCTTTACTGTATTATAACACCCCTCCTCTTCTGCCATTTCGGGCCAATATACATCACAAATGTCTCCCCAGTACTCTCTGGCTTTTGTAGCGCATTCTACTGCATTTCCTCCATCGATGATGATATTTCCTTTGGGGTGTGTAATAAGGAACCAAGGTACAGGTATTTCATATGGGGTTAAGGATGCATTCATCTTAATATTATTCTCTCTGCATTTCAATACTCCTGTATTGAACATATATAATCTGACGGATTGTTCTTTTTCCATTTTTTTATTTCTGTTTTTTAATCTATAAAATACCAGCCCCGGGAAATGAGCATTAGCCCCGGGGCCGATAAGGCTCATACATATAGAACATCTCTTACGAATGCCATATTTCTTCATCCGTAGGTACACGCATACGCGTAGAAAGCGGAGCTATACGAGTGATGTTTAAAAGGTGTTTGTATGTGAAATTTTCAGATATGGAATTATTCCCCCAGCTACCACAACCCAACGTATTGGTTACAGGTAAGCCATTTTGTAATGATCCTCCGGCCGTTGTTGCACTTGGCGCATTAACAATAAGACGGGAAACAGATAACTCGCTTCCTGCTTTAATTATATTTGCTTGGTTGTTTGAATGAATAGCTGCTGTATGTCCACTTCCTTCCATATTTAAATTTGTTTTGGCAATTTGAATAGCCTCTTCAAAAAAATCATAGGGAAAGGCTGCAAGTACAGGACACATTTTTTCTTTGCTGACAATATCCTCTTTTCCGATACCCTTGGCTTCGACGATCATTACCCTTGTGGTTCCCGGAATCGATATTCCAGCTTTTTGAGCAATAACAAATACATCCTGCCCTACGATATCACGATTGATATTTCCGTTTATAAATAATGTATTTACTAATTTCTCCCGATCCGTTTCCGGTACAAAATAAGCACCATGGCGAACAAAGGCTTCGAAAACATCAGACTTCTCCGCTCTTGGATAGATGATACTCTGCTCACCTGAACAGATAATGCCATTGTCAAAACTACGTCCGGTGATTACCTTTTCCGCTGCGTCGTCCAAATCAATATAACGATCCAGAATCACCTGTACATTCCCTGCACCCACACCGAAAGATGGTTTTCCCGAAGAATATGCCGATTTAACCATAGGCATACCTCCTGTTGCAACAATTACGTCACATTCTCTCATCAGTTCCTGTGTTTTGTCTAGTGTTGGTTCTTCTATTATTTGAATCAAATCTTCCGGTACACCATGAGGGCAAACAGCTTTTCTAATAAGGTCTACCGTATGTATACAAGTGTTTTTTGCTTTGGGATGTGGAGAGATAATAATCGCATTTTTAGTTTTCAATGCAAACATTACTTTTGACATGATGGTGACCACCGGATTAGTCATCGGGATGATACCCGCCACTACGCCGATCGGCTTTGCTATCTCAATCAAGTTTGTAACTTCGTCGATGCCGATAATCCCCATTGATTTCTTTCCTTTCAGGTCTTGCCATAAGCCTTTTGACTTATTCAAGACCTTGGCTCTTTTGTCCTGGTAATTTCCCATTTCGGTTTCAGTATGTCCACGATGGGCTAAATCATCAGCATTGTCAAACATTACTTTTGCAGTAAGTCTTACAACAAGATCTGCTTTTTCCTGATCGAAATATTCGTCATAGATAACCTGTGCTTTCCTGGCAGCAACAACCATTTCTTTAATTTCCATTGTTTTTATTTTTAATATAGTTCTCGAAATATTCCTCTTATGTCCTCCCGAGTAAATGCGACATAATTATTTGCTAGCAATCGTTGTTGTGTTTTTTCAACGTTAGCGGTAAATGTCTCTATATCGGATTCAGTCATTCCATATTCCCGGAGTGTTTTTTTAGGGAGCATTCTTCCCAAAATGTAATCTAACTGTTCGTAAACATTATAGGTCGATACATGTAGGCCGTCAGCGAGTATCTGATTGAGTTCTATAATATCTCCTCCCGGCTTTTTCTGTTGATATACGTGCAGCACTTTGGTAAAAAACTGGTAATTGGCTTCCCCGTGAGGTACGTGATATGTTCCGCCAAGGGGATAGGAGAGAGCATGTATAGCACCCACTCCGGCATTCCCGAAAGCAATGCCTGCGTAATTGCTTGCTATAAGCATATCTCTCAGCCGGGTGAAACGATATTCTTCTCCCTGCATAGCGATATTGCGAAAGATATCAAGACTAATGCGGATTGATTCTTTACTGAATAGCTGGCTGTAAGCAGTTGCTTTGGGAGACAAATATGACTCTACGGCATGTATGAGGGCATCGATAGCACTAGCGGCATAGAACCTGAAAGGAAGTCCTTTTAGTAATTCAGGAATTAAGACAGCTTCGTCTGCCAACAACGCATCGTCCGCTAAGCCTAATTTTGTATGTTTCGATTTCAGCTCAGCGATAGAGATGTTAGTCACTTCACTTCCTGTACCGCAAGTGGTAGGTATAATGATTAATTGTTTATCTTTTACGATTGGTATCTTTCTTTCAAAAGCATCACAGACATCATCCACATCTTTAAGGGCAAAGAGTTTGGATGTATCGATCACGGTTCCGCCACCTACTGCGATAATCCGGTCATAGTTAATATTTTGAACATCTTTCAAAATACTGTTCATCATTTCGTCCGAGCGTTCACCCAATCCGTATTTTTCCTGCATAATATAATGACAGGAGAGATTAAGCGGTTTCATAAATGGAGTGAAAAGAAACTCATTGGTTATCACCAAGTCGTTTGGTCCGAGATCAAATTCTTTCGCAAATTGCATGAAAGAATTGAACTCGTGGAGCCTTGTTTTTAATTTAAATAGCTGCATACCATATATTTATTAATGTTTTTATAACAGTCTATTTCATTCGGGCATGGACGTAAAAAGCTATATGTTAAAATATAACATATCCTCATCAGGTAATTCTATTACCCGAAAAAGCAAAACAGGATAATAAAAGTATTACCTATGCCAAAACACGTCTATGCAAATCATTCATTTTGCATATGCCTAAATACTGCGGATACCAAGTATCCAAAATTGTGATTAATAAAAAGTGCATTTCTAATGTTCCTCTACCCCGAAACATAAGACAACGACTACCTTGGCAGGTCTTCTGACTTGTTCCGGATTTTGCAGTCTTCCCATTTTTACAAAATAGTGACTATTTGATTGCAAAATCCCATTGACGGAACTTACAGCTGAGGGGACAGTCCCGGACTTGCACCGGATTCCCTTTTCAATTCTTTCCTCCGATAAGAGGTTGAATCACCAAGACGGCACAAAGGTAAGAAAAGTTTGATATAAAAAATCTTTCCAATGACTTTTTATATATTTTCAAACGTGTTAAATAAAGGAGAAAAGAAATTTGTATATAAAGATATTCTAAATAAATATGGATGTCACTTTTTGCTATTGTAGAAACCCAAGACACTCTTTTGATTGTGAATCTAATGACGGGCGTATCAACTCTGGATGGCAGTAAGCCCTGTTTTCCGGTATGATGCATTCCTTTCGTGCAATACAGTCAGGTGCCCGTATAAGTAAAAGACTTTCCATTATACAGCGGCTCCATTTCATGTAATCTCTTTTGAATTTGCTTTTGTTCAGAAAGTAAAAAAGCTCGGGATTTAGAAAAAGGGATGTTTTTTTCTTCAGAAAGCTCTAATATGAATTATAATAGTTGATAACTGATTAATTATATAAATCAACTGAACTCGAGTATTCAATTAACTATTTGAATAAACTTGTTTTTATATATCTTTCTCCAACTCTATCAGTAAATCACTTTTGCTGGTCGTATCTCCATCTTTGAACCGTCCTTCCCATTCTTATTCGAACAGTGGATTTGAGTATTGTTCAAAGATTTCTGGCGGAACTTACAGCAGCGGGTACTGTTCAGGATTTGCACCTGATTCCCTCTTTCATTTTTCCGTGGATCGGAAGCATGATACCAAAATCCAGACAAAGATATTAATCTCTTTCAATAAGAGGTCAAGTTTTCAATAAGTCATTTTAAGTATATTTTGATCTGATAGGAATGGATAATTTCATCAGACGAACATATTGGTATTATTCACTGGAAAAAGGAATAAAAATAAAACTAACCATGAGCATTTTATCTTCATGGTTAGTTTAGTTACGTTCAATTGATCTCTTTTCTTAATACTCTTGCTGCCTCTACCATGTTTGTGAGGGCAGTCTTAGTTTCATTCCAACCTCTTGTCTTTAATCCGCAATCGGGATTTACCCACAGTTGCTCTAAAGGGATTACTTTTGCTGCTTTCCTTATCAGGTTAACCATTTCCTCAACAGATGGTATACGAGGGGAATGAATGTCATATACTCCGGGACCGATATCATTTGGATATTTGAATTCAGCAAAAGCATCCAGCAATTCCATTTGCGATCGGGAGCATTCGATGGTAATTACATCAGCATCCATCAGTGCAATATATTCAATGATGTCATTAAACTCTGAATAACACATGTGTGTATGTATCTGTGTCTCGTCATTAACAACACTCGCCGATAAGCAGAAACAATTAACGGCCCAGTCAAGATAAATTTTCCAGTCTTTTTTTCGTAAAGGTAGTCCTTCCCTGATAGCGGGTTCGTCTATCTGAATTACATTGATTCCTGCCTGTTGCAGATTGTCAACTTCTTTTCTTATGGCCAATGCAATTTGCTTGCAAGTTTCGGAACGAGGCTGATCGTTTCTCACAAAAGACCACTGTAGAATAGTTACAGGACCAGTTAACATCCCTTTCACAGGTTTGTCCGTAAGGGCATTAGCATAGGTAGTCCAATATATAGTCATAGGATCGGGGCGTGAGACATCACCATAAATGATGGGAGGTTTTACGCAGCGTGAACCGTAGCTTTGTACCCAGCCATTTTGAGAGAATGTAAACCCGGCCAATTGTTCTCCGAAATATTCAACCATGTCGTTACGTTCAAATTCGCCATGTACCAACACGTCCAATCCAATACTTTCTTGCCACTGAATAGCTTTTTGAGTTTCAGCCCGAAGCAGATCATTGTATTCTTTTTCAGACAAGTTTCCTTTCTTAAACTGTGCTCTCCACGAACGAACTTCTTTTGTTTGGGGAAAAGAGCCGATTGTTGTTGTCGGGAATAATGGTAAGTTCAATATGTCTTGTTGTTTTTTACGACGGATAGCAAATGGATTTTTGCGTCTGCTATCATCTGCAGATATATTCTCTAATTGTTTTTTAACATCCGCATTATGTATCAAACTCGAACTTTGCTTCTTCCGAATAGATTTTTTATTAGCTTCTAATTTTTCTAAAGTCTGATTTGATGGCCTTTCTTGTAATAACTCTTTCAAGGTTGCCAGTTCTTTTACTTTCTGCTCGGCAAATGCCATCCATTGTTTAATTTCAGGGGTCAATATATTTTCCTTTGTCTCTAACTCCAAATCGCATGGCACATGCAGGAAAGAAGATGACGCTGCAATAAAAATACGATCTCGTCCTAATTGGTCTGATGCCCTTTGTATCATTTTCAGAGATGCTTCAAAGTCATTTTTCCAAATATTACGCCCATCAACAATACCTAAAGAAAGTTTTTTATCAGAAGAAAATAAATTTAGAATGGTATCCAATTGCTGCGGACAACGAACCAAATCAACATGAAGTGTATCAAAAGGTAAGCTCAAAGCTAATTCTGTGTTATCCTTTAACCCCTCAAAGTATGTAGTGAGTATTATTTTCAATTTTGGACAAGAATCTTTTATTTGCTGATAGACAATTGGATATAGCTGTTTAGCTTTTTCTTCTATATCCATAGATAAGAATGGTTCATCTATTTGAATATATTCTACTCCGGCGTCTTCCAACTCTTTCAACATCCGGGTGTAAACAGGGATAAGGCGTTCTGTTATATCTAATTTGTCAAATCCAGACTCTTTTTCTTTGCCTAATAAGAGAAAAGAAACTGGGCCGATAATTACAGGTTTTGTTTCAATACCCAAAGCTTTGGCTTCTTTATATTCTTCTAGAGCTTTATTATGGAATAGCGAGAATTGTTGTTCTTTTGTAAATTCGGGAACAATGTAATGATAATTTGTGTCGAACCATTTTGTCATTTCCATTGCAATGATATCATGGGCGTTTTTTTGATACCCACGAGCCATTGCAAAATAAAGATCTGTCTTTTTACTTAATAGAGGTATGTATCGTTGTGGTATGGCTCCTAATGAAAGAGTAAGATCTAAAACATGGTCATAGAATGAAAAATCATTCGAGGGAATGAAGTCTGTTTTATACTCTCTTTGCAAATACCAGTTTAAGGCTCTGATCGATGCCCCTTCTTCGAGCAATCGTTCTTCACTGATTTTTCCTGCCCAATAATTTTCGCAGGCCTTTTTTAATTCACGATGGCTACCAATACGCGGATAACCAAGAATGTTTGTTTTCATTTTTTGTAAATTTAAATTATGAAAAATTAAAGGCTCTATCTTTACTCTTTAATCTAAAGGCAGGTCTCCTGACTTCCACAATTCTGCTTTCCTTCCCATTCCCTATATTGGAACAGTGGATAAACTAAACAGAATCTTTATAAGTGGTTACAGTTGCGCGACAGCTCATGATTTGCACAAGATTCCCTATTCTCCTATTTTACGAGGCTCCTCTTGATTGCTGAAATAAAACAAAAGAGCTTCATATTGAAATATTTATCTAAACAAAGGTATAAATATTAGTTATATTTTCTTATAAGCATATAATATTTAGATATATATTCTAACTTTGAGAACAAAAGGGCAGTTTGATGGATTTTTATTCTTCAAACAGACATATTTAAAGAATTTCTATCTATGGAAAAATTAGATGCTACAGATATTAAGATATTGAAGATCTTGCAAGACAATGCAAAGCTAACAACAAAAGAGATTGCCGAAATGGTAAATTTATCACCAACTCCTGTTTTTGAACGTCAAAGACGGTTAGAGCGAGACGGTTATATCAAACGCTATACCGCAGAATTAGACCCCGAGAAATTAGGATGTAATCTAATTGTCTTTTGTAGTATAAAATTAAAACAACATACCCGGAAAAATGGGGCTTCATTTATGAAGGCAATAGATAAGATTGAAACGATAACCAACTGTTACAATATTTCCGGAGATTATGATTTTATGATGAAAATTTATGTTCAGAACATGAAACATTATCAGGATTTTGTTTTAAATACTTTGGGTGAGATTGATTGTATAGGAAGTTTGCATAGCATTTTCGTAATCGGAGAAGTAAAATATTCAAGAGCTATTCCAATTTATCTGTAAGAATCTTACCTATCCACCCGATTTCGTCTAATCCTTGTTTATAAAAACTTGCTTTCATATCTTTAAGGCATTGTAAACACACACATTCTGGATACAGCTGATCTATATAATATGGCAATACCGCTCGGTTACTCAAAGGAAGATAGCCTCAACTAACAGATTAATTTATGATACAATTGACAAAAGAATACCTCAAAGCGATGAATACAAGGTATATCCTTCAAAAAAGGAGATTATTTTTTCAAAGGCTCTGACATCGACAGAAACTTCAGTTATTCCAGACTGAATAAACAAGTTGGAATATATAAGGGCAGTAACAATTTCACTTTGACAATTTGTGCTGTTTATCTTAAATAATGAACTTTTTTGTGTTTTAATTTATATTTTATTATCTTTTTTGTGTTTTATTATAGAAAATAATATAAATTTACAATCTGAAAAAATTGATTATTGTAATTCTTCTTATAAAAGTAGTGTTTGGCAATGAATCTAAAGGTGCAGAAATTATCAAAATATACAACATTAAATCACATTTTTCTTCTTGAAAATTTGGGAGTTAGTGCTATTTTGCTAGAGAGAGAGAGAGAGAGAGAGAGAGAGAGAGAGGCTAAATACTAAACGACGCGACAAAAACATAAACGGTAACAGTTAACTGACACGTTCACAAGCGACAACCCCGATGGAGTCTATAATCGGGCGCAAAACTTTTAAGATATTATGAGAGACGAATGAAGCAAAATGAGAAGTATAGCCGCGAAAACTGCGAAGATTGCACCTGTATTAAGATAGAATGAGTAAAGGCCTTAGAACGGCCGGAAAAAGAGCCTATTGATAGTAGGCTTTCTTTATGTCCGATTGTTACCGCTTTTATATCAAATGTTACCGGGGTGGTAACGCTTTTGTTACCGCTTTTTGTTATCGCCGGTAACGTGTTAAAAAACACAAATGGCGAAAGATTTAACATCTTCGCCATTGCTACGGGTTACAAATCCGTTATTAAATACACCAATACAAAGATAGCGTAATATCTGATATTACGGCTTAGTATGGTTATTTTGTTTCTATTTTCAGAGTATAAATATCAATATTACCCTTGTCTACATTAAAAGAGGTCGTGAAATTGTCATGATCAGCGTTAAATGTATCCCCTTTGTTTATTGCGGCTAAAAGCCCATCCGGAATATCTAACGATAGGCTTTTGAATGTTGCGCTTACTTTGTCTGTGAAAAATGATACTGATTGTTTACTCTCATTCTTTTTGTTGATATTCAAAACAAATCTGAGCGTTTTTATATGGCTTTCGTTATCGCTTTCTAAGTAATAGGACACATTCGACAACGTATTTTGAATATTATAATAGTCTGTAATGCTCATAAACCCGCCCATTTGGTCACTTTTCCAACTGTGTAACTCTCCTATTCCATTTTGAGAAAGCAAGCCCCTTGTTTTATTAATATCATTGAAAATATCCAACATTACTTTTTCTTTTTGTTCTGTTTGTTGCTCAGCCGCTTTTTGCTCCGGCTGTTTGCTATTACAGCCCGTAAATATACATAGATAACAAAAGATTAAGGTTATAAATGCTTTCATTTTATATAATTATTTACTATGAATTATTCGATTATTATGCTTTCTGTGTATTTCTCCCAATACTAAATATATTCGCATTACCTCATCGATAGGTACATCAAAAGGCTCGTGAATCAATCGGCCTTTTAATTTACCTTGCTCCCAAACGTCGGTATTAGTCGAACAGGCCAGCCAGCAAGTTTTATCATCTGACTTCTGGATTCTTTTAATTACCCTATATTCTGACGTTTCGATAACATAATCTTCACCGAACATAATCAGCCTTTTGTTGTAAACTTCTTTTAGGGCTATTAGTGATCCCGGTTTATAATCGGGATACATACTATCGCCATGTACTTGCATTATTGCGTTTGCATCTTGAAAGAAGTCACCGGTGTCTACCATGCTGTCGGGATACTGCGCACTCATATCCGCAACGGCCATTGTTCCGGCCTCTGCAATTGCATCAAAGTAAGGTATCAATCTTTTCTCTGTTTTGGTTTCAGATATAACAGGCTGTGTTAAGCTATTGTTTATCGGAATATCTTTTTCTGATACTAAGCAATCTCTTATAAAATTATCGACACTTACATTCTCATCGTATAGCAATTTCAAAGAAACACCTCTTTTATTCAAAAATTGAATATATGATATGGGGATAAATTGCTTCTTCCCGTTTTCCAATTGGCTAATATCTCTCTGACTTAATCCGGTTTCGCTTTGGATATCCTTCTGCGTCAGATTAAGCTTGCTTCTTATTTCCTTCAACTTGCCATAAATAAGCATATATTCATTTGTTGAATGTTAAATATTCTATTTTTGAATACAAAGTATTGAAATATTCAATTATTGAATATATATTTGTACCAATTAAGGAACAAATATAAATAAAGTATATGGGAAAAACAGATTATTCAGAGAAAAAACAGCACGGTGACGCCGGTAGAATAGCGGCGATCGTCAACCCTAAAAGGTTACAGAAAGGGAAGAAAGAATATTCCTTACGCATGATAAATGCGATGTTGGACGGCAAAAGAACGATGCCTGACTATGTTCAGGAAGAAGTTGAGAAATACTACAAGGCTCAAGAAGAATTATTAAAACTGGTAGAAGCATGAAACCAAGACAAGTAAGCATATTTATGCAAATGCACAACGGCACACGATCGGGAGAGGGCTCGTTTAACGTGGCTTTGAGAGACTTATTTTACAAAGCAGATCAGCTAAACCGGCGCAAGTTGGTGGACGCATTTCCCGAATTTTTCGGGGAGCAACTGCCAGAGTTTGGAATATTTAAAAAACCTGATAGCTATGAAAACAAGTAATCTAAAATTTGAGGGATTGTACAATTATACAGGCGGACAAGCCCCTTTGACTTTAATGTACTACGGAATGACAGAAGATAGATATGTATTCATCCCTTACGATTTGAATAAAAAACACTTTTGCGGAGCGCCCAACTCACTAACAGAGAAAGAAGTATTAAATCAAATAAAACCAATTAATTAAGATATGGCAGACTTAGCAAATTTGACAACCGAGGAGCTTGAGGCTCTTTTGGCTCAGAGAAAAAAGGAAGAAAAGGAACGGGAACGGAAGGAGCGCGAAGCTTATGAGAAGTTTATAGATGATAAAACTTCGCAGGTCGTTCGCGAAGCGATGGGGCTTCATAATCACATGACCAATTTTCACAATAAGACTATTAAGGATCTTGAGGCCATGCGCGAAAAGCTAAACCAATATGGCGCCATTAAATCAACCTCGAAAGGTGGCTTTATGCGAAAGACAAAGGATGGTAATTATAAAGTCATATACCGATATACCTCTCGCGGAGACTGGGACGAACGTGGCGAAAAAGCGGAAGGCCTATTAAAAGACTTCCTCTCAGACTTTGTAAAAAAACGCGATCTGAAAATGTATAAAGTCGTGTCCGCCCTATTGGAACGAAACAAGGAGGGGAAACTTGAGTACTCCCGGATGCAATCACTTTACGCCCTCGAAAATGAGTTTGACGATCCACGATGGAAAGAGGCTATCAGGTTATTTAAAGAGGGCTTTAAACCTACCGACTCAAAAATGCGAATTGAGATACACAAAAGGAACGAAACATCAGGCAAGTGGGAACCGGTATCTTTTAATCTCTCAAGCTTTTAAATATGAAGTTCAGATTAACATTTAACGCGGTTATTGAAACCGAAGTTCCAATAGCTAAAGACATAGAGTTAGACTATTCTGAGTATAGCGAACTTGTAGCAAAGAAAAGCTATGTAGACAACGAAGAACGCACGCTTCAGGTAGATAAGATTGACGAACAGGATAGCGACGAAATTAACGAAATGTTGTCCGCCTGTGTACCTGACAATCTGAAAAAGAACTGCGTAAGCATGACATATACAAATATTCAACTTACTCAAATAGACTAACCGCCCTAACATGGAGTGAACCGGGGATCGTTACCCCGGTAGGGCTCAAAAAAAGAAACTTTTTTATGCAAGCATTTGTAACAGATATCTCCGGCCGCCTTTTGATAAGCAAAGATGTGCTTATTGAAAATAAAATATATACGTCAGACTCATATCGTACTCAAAAGAGTAAAAAGAGGCTTACTGAGGTAACGAATAACGGCGCTCCGTATGTATTTGCGGACAGCCTTACACCGCAAACACGCGATAAGGTAAAAAGGGTATTCTCTAATATAAAAGGCGAATACGCCGCTTTACTCCGCACTATTGACAACTCCGGGGAGGACTGCATTCCTGTAGCTATTCAATTTACAGCGGAGTCGCTTCATATTAACGAATCTTTTATACGGTCGGCTATTGAAACTCATATTAATAGCCACTATCCGGCTTATACATGGGCTTACCTTGACGCCGGACTTCATTCTGACAGCGTAAAAGGTTATGCAAAGCAATGCGCCCTTGTACAGTGGATATCTGACTTTGTACGCAATATAAAAGAGAATGAGCCAAACGCGAAGCGTAGCGAAGTATTGTTGCGAAGCTTTCGGATGAACTTATTAACCGCCCTGAATAATATCGAATTTGAGATAAAGATTCCACGCTCAGACACACGCTTTAATAAATGGCTTGACGATATTATGAAGCAAATGGATAAAGGCCAAAAGCCCGAAGATATTATTCAGATCAAACGCCAAAATAACAGCAATGCCGGAAAGATAAGTGACGATCAGTTTTTAATTGCTAAATATTTCTATACCAACGGAACAAATATGAGTGTGGCCACTGTATATAAAAAGTGGCTTACATACGGAAAAGAACACGGCTGGTGGCTTGAAAATGGTACTTATAACCCGCCGACAGAGGCACGTCTTTACCAATTGTTAGCGCCGCTCAAAAACCCGCTATCACTCGAAAAGACCGATGCGGTAACACATCGATTAAGTAAAATTCCAACCGCCACCCGGTTACTTCCTGAAAAGAAAAACCACGTGTGGGTGATTGACGGAACGGCGCACAATGAGAATGTAGATTACGGCAATGTAAGACAGCATATTTACGCTATTAAGGTAGCCGACGTGGCTACTCTCCGGCTGGTTGGGGCTACTACCCTGATAGGTGTTAAAGAGCCGTTTGACGCTGTGAGAGACGCTATTTTAATGGGTATCCGCGAAACGGGATATAAGCCGGCAATAATTCAATGTGACCGGGGACCGGCATGGAAAGAATTAGAAGGCTGGTGTGAGGCTAATGATATAAAACTATATCCGTCTATTACCGGTAACGCCCGTGCAAAAACAATAGAAAGCCTTTTCAATATGTTCGACAACGATATTACGCGCTATTTAAAAGGTTATAGCGGCCAGAACAGGACGGCGGCGGGTATCAATAGCCGGTCGTCAGAGAAACGCGAAACAAAGGGTAAATAAAACGCCGTTCGAAATGTGGGAAGAAAAAGAAAGCTTTGTCCCGGAACTTAGTTATGTTCAGTTATGCCAAATGTGCGGAACTCTCCACGAAAGGAAGCTAACTATTGAGGGGCTTGAGATAGGCCATAAGACAGAAAGTTATTTATATTTCCCACCGATAGAAACAAGCGAACAGCGCGCTATTGCCGACCGCATTTTCACTTATACACCGCTTGACGCCAATACTACCAATAAATTAAAGATTTACATCCTAAACGGTGGTGATCCGGCTCCGGTGTTCTCTCACGACGGCAAATATTTAGGTGTTTGGACGCTAAAAACAAATACAAGCTATACGGCGGCCTTTGGCGGCTCAAAAAAGGAAAAAGAAGCGCTTAATAATATATCAGCCCTACAATACCGCGTAGGACGTACCGCCAAAGAAATAAACGAAGAAATACAGAAATCTATCAGCATGCATCCCGATTTTGAAAATATTGAAAAGTTGGGTAATGAAATGCTGACAGGCAAACGGCGCCCTTATGATGGCTTTGAGAGCGCCGCTAAAAAATGGTGTGGTAGATATGATAAAAGCGCTTTGCTTCAGGACGAAGTCGACGCGAAAGTTACCGATTTACCGGAGCCACAACAAAAACGCAAATTTAAAACCCTTGTGGATCCGGACACGGGCGAATATCTGGAAGTAGAAATTAACTAAACTAAATATTTGAACTCATGGCAGAAATTAAAATCAATGCAAAACAAGCAGACTTGCGGGATAAGCTTGTTTCACTCATGGACAAAAAGAATTTGAAACCCGCAGAGATAGCGCGGATAACCGGGCGCTCGGAGGGTACTATTTCGGAATTGCTCCGCGACAAAAAGCAGTTTACCGATAAGCTTCTGAATGTTATCTATGACAGTTTGCGGGACTATATGGGAGACAACGAACTTGTTTCTACCCGCCAATTTAATAAGATAACTAACATACTTCGTAAGCGTTCGGGTTTGTACATCTTGTGGGCATTCCCCAATGGTTTTATCTTTGCCACTAAATAACACGCGGTTGGTTTTAACGTAAGTTAGACGACCGTTTAATAACTGTAAAATGGCAAA
>Ga0153940_1000316_pt1 | contig 27192 bp, 26 predicted proteins | sample TSNJ024MetaG_FD_104736 | JGI IMG/M metagenome (GOLD analysis project Ga0153940, IMG submission 104736) | Attine ant fungus gardens microbial communities from New Jersey, USA - TSNJ024 MetaG | ecosystem: Host-associated > Fungi > Mycelium > Unclassified | place: USA: New Jersey, Brendan T. Byrne...
AGTAATTGTATGCAATACTTCTCGTCTTTTATACAAAGGAGCAGATCATCCAATCTGCCTTCCTGTTCCAATGCAGCATATAGTCTGTTTCGCTCTTCTTGCGCTTCTTCATTTCCTTTCTTACAGCTTTCCTCATACTCATCTTCCATAATTTTTGAATCAAATTCACTCATATTCATTTACTCCTCATATAAAATCTCTTAGCTATCATTCATTAACAATCGCACCATATATGTTTTTTTGAGCAGTCAACTGATCGCTTTCTTTCAAAAATGAAACTGCATGGCTGCCATCCCGATATCATGACGCAGCGCATTTTTTCATTTCTTCAGTATCTTTTATTATTTTTCATGGCAAAAATAGTATGCTGGACAACACTTACGTCATCCAACGCTTATTTTCTAAAAAGCGGTTTTATGCTGGCTGTCAGCTGCGATATCCTTACGAGTATCTATAAGTCGTCGAAATCATTAAGTCCCTGACACGGACTCACCATATATCCCTGGCAAGAGCGCATACCCTTCCGCGTATCTAATAGCCTTGGTACTTACCCTACCCAAGTGCAGTACAGCTTTTACGTGCCGCTACACGAAATCTTTTGGCTTGCTTCTAATATATACATATTTCTCCCAAAAATCAATTGGTTGTTGTATCGATTTTACACTGATATCAGTAAAAAAGTCAGGAACTTCCTGATTGCTCCTAATACGGATGATTCTCACACCAGAATTTTCTATAGAAAATGGGACGGGGTTTTCCCACATTCCTACATTAATTTGCATCGTGCAATATTGATCAGTTACAGAATAACCGCCAATTTCATTATCGGAGGTACCGCTCCACACAGCACGCTTATGTCCAATATTTCCGTATATATTCTTTTGCTTTTTCATCCGATAAATCTGATTTTTCTTTCAAACACTCTAATGCCTGCTCATAAGTAGTCAACAGCTTTGTAATATACGTATGGCAATTTGAATCCCTTCTTTACGACCTTCTTCCAAAATGCTATAACAAAGTCCTCTCATATTCTTTACCTCCAACTCCTTGTTTTCCTTAAAGTTTATAAACTCTGAAAGATCTTCCACCAGGGTCTTACGACCGGGATACATAATCAGATTCAGAAACTTCAATATGCCTACTTCCTCCGAATACTCCTTATCACCAAGGCGGATGATCACCATGCCCATCAAATCATAATCTTCCTTCCTGATCATACACGCTCCAAGGTTTAGGTTATCTAATCCTGCCTCAAGGTATCTTCGGCGCAGGTCTTTAAAACTATTTTTAACATTTGAGGGTAAGACTATTATCACATCTCATTTATACTTAGGATTTGCTTAATAATTAGTTGTGCTTTTGTTTCAGAAATGACCACGCCCTTGGTCGTTTCCGAAACAAAATAGCACAAGTTATTATTAAGCACAGTCTTACTTATTACTTAACTCTTCTGTCTACTTTCAGCCCTTTCATCCGCCACGCATCAACCACAGCATTCTCCACACCAAACAGCTCGCACAGCTCCTTTTTTATCTCTTCATGGTACCGACCTACAGCTTTCATGTATCCTTTGCGGTCTCCATCGCCATATCGTGCCCCTTCTCCGCATCTTTCTTCCGCAAAGACTATGTCGTACTTATTGGCCATGCCGATAATGAAGCTGCATATCTCTTCCATCTCAACCGCTCCCTGCTTCACCTTCAACCCAAACTCGTCCACGTCCTTAAGATATCCGCATTCGTATTTGAACAGCTCGATCTCATCATCCTTAACATCCACGCCGCCGCTCTTAAGAACATGGAGCATCACCGCAAAAGCAGCCCTCTTCTTCGCTTCCATCTTATACCGACCTTCCATCCCGTCCCAGAACTCCCCGGCGCGGCAGTTGCATTCCCACAATCCCTCATCATACTTGTCGATCTTATACTCCGGCTTCTCAACATACCCTTTTTGATATAACTCCTGGAGTTGGTTGATGGCATCTGCCAGCCTGGGTGTTATCCCACACTCTTTTACGTCTTTCCATAGACCATTATCATTAAGATAATCATACGCTCTCTTCGCAGCGGAGCTCCTTGCCTTGCTCCTCGTTGCACCATCACCGTGAAACGCCTCATTGCTCCCAAGTATCAGCACGCAATCAACATGCCTGTCTTTGTCTTTCGCATATTGGTACTCCGGCATCTTCCCGTAATGCCGCTGGTTCCAGGTGTTGACCTTCTCAAACAGATCCCAGTCCTTCTCCCATGCGTCAAAATCCAGATGGAGTGCCAACATCGTGTCCACCACATCGGCTAAAATCTCATAATCCCAACCACAGTCAATTGCCACCGCCCCGATGACCGCCTCCACAACATCCTCCTTGGGATCTATTGCTTTGTTCATGCCTGTGTTGATATCCGCTTGCCCGAAGCGTATCCTGGTATCCAGTCCAAGGGCTTTGGAACGCTCCGCAAGATGCTCCTTATTGGTAAACCGGCTCTTCATCTTCGACAAATTTCCCTCGTCCAGGTCACAGCAGAAAAGCATCCCGTCCTTGTCCTTCATCAGGAAGCGGCTGTACTGGTCCAGCATGAGCCTCGTAAGGACATATTCGATTACACGATCACCTGTAAATTCCAACACCTCGTAGTCGGCATGGGTCATGTGCTCTACACCGTAGGAACGGCGCGTCAATGCCTGTATGAGGAGACGCTCATTGGCGAAGGTGTAGCCGATGTGGGACTGGATATCAAGGACAATCTGCCGCTCCTGGGAGTCTACGGGAAACTTAGTCTGATGCCATGCGGAGAGGATGATGTGAGACCTGGGGATCTCTTTGAAAGTGTCAGCATAGTCCTGCAGGCAGAACAGCAGATAAGAATTGGCCTGTAACTCCTTGCGTGTGACCTTCCAGTCATCAGAGAACTGGTTCCAATCATCCGGGTCCAGGCTGCGGTCTTTGCTCTCCGCTTCCGCAAGCACTGCGATTTCCGTATCGGTTAGTTTGTTGATGGACTTCCTTGAATCGGTGGGTGCTGCGTTGATGGTATTGCTGTTGATGTTGTTTGTGTTTTCAGTAAACATAAAAAATCCTCCTGTAAAATATTATTTACACGGAGGGCATTATTGGCTGTATGGAATAATACGAAAAATGTACTGTACCAACCAGATACACCACGCTTCTCATTCCTTATTATCCTACACAGTCCATTATCACATTGTCACATCCAAGCGGCCTCTGCCCGGATTTCTTCCACTCCGACCAGGTCAATGTCCTGTTTCATATCCCAAAGCACAGGATAACAAGAACACACATTAGATGTTCAGATGCTTAATGCCCTTCTGTATGTTCAACAGTATAGACGAGGGGAAGCGGCTTGTCAACCATTTTTTTAATGGTTGGCACCACATTCAGCCGCATTTTGGCTGGATGGCGAAGACTGTTCCCAAGCCTGTACAAGCATATCAAGTCGGTTCATGAAGTCAATATTTTAATAGCCTATCAGTCGGATTTAAAAGTCAGTATACACACTTGGTCGACATACACTACATTGTATGTTGTCTGTTAAGTATACAATTTTTTCACCCAGAGACAATAGGATAACAAAAATGGAAAATGTAGAAAAGGATATGATTGTTGATTTATATTCAATTTTGACCCACATTAACGTTTAAATCTGATCCACCTAGCAGGGTAGAAATCCACTGTCAAGGCACACTGCGTTTCACCAAGGCGAGCCTTGACAGTGGATTTCTACCATGCTGTATTATAAGTAAGGGCTTAAGCCCTTTTGTACTAGTGGGTCACTTTTTAGCATTAAAACCGGGTCAGGTTTCAGTGTAAATCAACAATGATCATAAAAAGATAAACACCAGCATTGCTGGTGTTTATAAAAAAAATTTTGGGACATTTTCAAAAATGCTTGACACCAATTTTTTAATGGTTGGCACCACTTATTTATAGGATTTTGGGGATAATTCTTCAATATCATATTTAACAACCGTCCCCTTAAGCATCAAAGAGATATTATTCAAGTACATGCCTAAGTGCAGTGGTAATGGAAGGATTGTCGACTGGTTATACTGGATTGAGATATGCCTCAATGCATTGGTATAGAAAACCCATTCAGCTGAGTCATCACCTAGCTGAAACTGCAGAGGATACACCTCAATCATATCCTTTTCCGCAAATCTCTGTGCCAGGTTATCGATTTTCGATATTTAAAGCTTTTTGTATATTGCGGGTCGTTTGGTCTGGGATGAACGCCCCAGAATACTTCACCATATCTAAACACACCAGAAACAGACGAATATTGCAAGTGTTGGTCCGTCGATTTTACACGGATATCATTAAAATAGTCAGGATCTTCCTGATTGCTCCTAATACGAATGATTCTCACTTAATTATTATTTTTAGTCATCAAACTCCTCATTTTTCCTTGCAATTTTCTTACTTATGTCACGCTATTAACAATGTATTGCCACTCCCACAATTTCACCAGATACATTACGTACTCAATCATATGTATCCTTTTATTGCTATATATGCTCAACGTTTAGATATTTTATATCATCTTATCTTTTTCAAAATCCAACTAACATTACTCATAAAGAAATCATCTCTAATAATCAGTAGAACAGTAAAATACACACATCCACCGCAGGCTATCAAAATTATTGTATGGATGATAGACGGCGTTAAAAGTCCACCAACTAAATATAAAACAACTCCCATAATCACTCCGGCAATCAAATAATGAAAACTCTCTCGTATCACTTTCCACGGTGAAATCTCTTTTCTAACCAACATTAGCTGTGCAATAGCAATTATTATTTCTGCTGTAACCGATGCAATAGCAGCACCGATAGACTGGAATATCTTAATCAAAATTACATTCATGAAGAAGTTAATAACAGCTCCTATGATAACAGAAAGAGTAAAGAGGTTTTGTCTCTTAGTCGGTACTAAATATTGCATTCCAGTCACATTACTGATGCCTATTGCAATGATTAAAAGTGACAGTATTCTTAACAAATCAATCACCCTCTCATAACCATCACCATAAAACCAGGGAACAAAGTTGCCTGCAACTGAAGCTAATCCAACGCATAAGGGTATTCCCAAAAACCATACAAATCTATATCCCCTATAAATCAATCTTTTTACCTCATTTGATTCTTTATTTTGAAAGTGGTACCCAATTCTAGGAATCATTACAGTTCCAAGCGAAGTCACAACAGTCATTACCATCTTTGATAATTTCAATGCCTGTTCATAATATCCATTTTCAAATGAATTTTGAGCAATTACACCTATCATTGTCTTATCAAGTACTGTATATATCTGAATAGCAATCGTAGGAACAAACAATGACAAAACAACCTTTATTTTTATGAATGGATGAATTCTACCCTTTATTGGTCTACAAATAAACTTTGGTAAATAAAACCATAATGAAACATTACTTATAAACATAAAAAATGATAATCCTAGCACATATAAAAGAATATCATCTTTTGATTTGATTACCATGAAAATATAGACTATGTTTACTATTTTAAATATAATATTCCTGATAATAATGCGTCCAAATTCTTCCATTCCCTGAAAGAACCATGTAACATCAGCAAATACTGTTAAAATATTTAATACAAAGAACAAATATATCGAACTATTTATCTGACAAAATGCAAATATTATGTATATTATAAGTGAAATACCTGAAGTACAAAACTGTAATATTTTAGTATTCCAAAATATTTCACTTCTTTTTTCCTTTGAATCTTGTACATAAGAAATTTCTCTTTGACCATACGATGTGATACCTAAGCAGGCAAACAGTGTAAAGTAAGAAACTATTGATTCGGCGTAACTTACCTGTCCAACTCCATCTGCTCCAAGTACTCTTGAAATATATGGTGTTGTTATAAGCGGTGTCAACAAAAGCAAGATTTGATAACTAACATTATAAAGGTAATTTTTTTTAATACTATTTTTTATCATAACAAACTCCTCAAACTTTTAATGATCTATCACTAACTGTCTTTCTTACGCTATGTGCTCACTTTCCTTTGCACGCCTAATCAACAAATCTTTATACTCATCCGGTGGATCTTTAAAATATGCGCTGAATCCCCACATTCTCACAACCAGATTCGGGAATTGGTTTGGTTCTTTTCTTGTTACAACAAGTGTATTACTGGATACAACATTCATCTGAAGTTGATACATTCCACCTCGAAACCCCACTTTCAGAAGTTTAACATACTTATCCATGTTCTTTCGCAATGCTGTTGGCGTAATAACAAAGTCTACTACATTTCCGTTTACGCGATTATCCTTATAATCCAGGTGCATGGCATAGGAAACCAATTCCGAAGCAGGTAATGGTTGATTGCTGAAATATGAATACCAAATGGTTCGTAGTTTTTTCGACCATCAAATGTCGCCGCTGTTTTACTGGCATATACAATGTAATTAGGCGAACTTAATCCGAGTTTGAAATTACCACCCAGCTACTCCCTGAGAACATATAGGCTCTCGCTGATATCCCTGATGTAACTGTGTCAAGCTCGCCCTGCTTGTAATCCTTCATAGAATATCTTATTGCAGCTTTACTGTCTTAAAGCAATCTACTGAATAAAAGAAGGAAGTATTATCAACAGGAATAATTTCTATATTTTTAAAAAAGCAAATTAATCTGTTTGAATTTATTTGCACAAACACTCCCTATGTAAAAGCATTTTCTATATTCCTGTAAAAAAGACTTTTTTGTTTTTAAATATCATTATTTTTATATAATTTGTATACATCCAATCTATATGCTAAATCTTTTGTTATCAGCAAAGCTGAAAGGCTCTTTTTAATATTTTTTTAATACAATAATTACCGACATAAAGATGCCCCCTTAAAAATACTCTGATAATCGTTATAAAATTGCTTCATTGCTTCATTTAGAAGATTAAAAGACAAGTGTCCAACATCTACATTTTCATTTACCATAATAGGTTTTGAGCTATTCGTACAAAAAGTATAAAGATCATGTTCATCTCGAACCATATGCATCATATTTCGCTTCACTTTAAAATATCTCATATTCTCCCATAGTTTTCTTTCAAAGAGAATAGCACCTATACTAAATCGTATTGGACAGGGTCGCTCATCTAACGGTTTATTAGCAAACATAGAGTTTAATTCATCTACAAATGGAACATTTCCATCACTTCCCCAGAAGAACTTCGCTACATCAGCGTTATTTTCAATTGGCCTTTCAAAACCTGTAGCAACTTTAATCTTGCCAAATTTATTTTCATATTTATCAACTATCTGTAGCTTTTCCAGAATTCTTACATGACCATATCCATTTATTGGAATTAATGGAGCCAAGACCCCTGGGATGTACTTCGATTTCTCTGCATGATGATATGCTCGGATCATATTATCAAAATAATTTTCTGTAATGATTATATCTTCGTCAATTTTAAAAATGTATTTTGCTCTAGAACGTAAATTTATGGCAATATTCTGAACTAAAGATAAATTATTTTCCTTTGTATGTAGGTATGACCATTTATGTTCTGAACATATTTTGCCCAATTCTTCTGAATACAATACAATTCAGATGAAATGATACAAATATCCATTTTCTCAACTCTATATCTTTCCAGCCGAGAAAAATTTACTGGATACAAAAACTCTTTGTATCCTGCAAGAAAGATGCAGAGTTTTTCCTCTCCCGTTGATATGTCTTTGAACGCTCCATGATAATCAAATTGATTATCATGCGTTCTCTTATCATTTATTGCTTTTAATACCATAAATAATTTCGTAGTTATCGGATTACTTTGTAATATTGATTTTAAACCCACTAAAATAATCTCTTCATTAACTATTTATGCTTATTGCGTATATCGACACTTTCCATGTGTACTGAAGTATATAATTAAAGCAATCATCAAATATTGATAACATACTGTTGTGATAGTAAACATTACAAAAATAATGCCAACAAATACTAATTCTTTAATATAGCGTTTCACAAAAAAGTTGTATAAGCAAACAATAAATGGCACTAAGTATAACCAGGAAAGATACAAACCACCCTGAGCTAAAATACACATTAAAGAATTACTATATCCCATATTATAGCTTCTCCACAGTGCCATATTTGATCTAATACTTGCTTCGTTTAAATACCCTGCGCCAAATAATAAATTACTTCTCCAAACAAAATAACCAGCACGAAAATCATCTATACGGATAGAACCAGAGGTGGTGTCAAGTTTATCTATAAACAAGTTGTACACAACCAGCGCGGTTAATGTAAATAAAACAGGAATCATAATAATCTTTATTGCTTGCAAAAATGACATCTTGGGTCTAACGGAAATATATTGTGTAATTAATACAACAATAACAATTAAATAACCTGTTACCGTCAACGTCGAGAGTGTAGTTAATATTAAGACCAACGTTCTAAGGTTACTTTTTTGTTCTTTTAGGAATATTTCTAGCAATAATGCTACGCCAAACGCAAAAGCGGCTATAGGACCCTCTGTAAAACAAGCAGAGTTCCGCGCGAGTTTAATCCATCCAAAAGATAGTGACTGAGGCTCAAATTGTATTCCGAAATATGTAGGAACAGAAATAGTCTGAGTACTGCCCGTCCAAGAAGTCGTTATAATTCCTGTTGGATGAATAACCCCTAGTACAGAGCCAAACAGCCATATAAACAAAGATACTATAGCAATAAAATACATAATATCTACATATTTTCTGAAAAATGATGGGTATTTATCTCCTTTAAATATAACTAGTGCATACCATGAAAATATTGATACCGCGATTGCAAACATCAAAAAAGACAATCGTTTATATGAATTAAAGTAAATATAAAACATCAAGTATAGAAACAGCATGAGTGCCAGAAATCCTGCATTTGATTTCCTGCTAAAAGACACATTTTTCAGCATTATACAGAAAAGACACGAAACTATAAGTAGAACATTATAGAATATTTCAAAATAAGCGCCATAGGGTGGCATATACTGCCACATAGATCGTAAATTCAAGATAACAGCAATAACTAATAAGTATTCGAAAAAATCATACTTTCTCATCTTGATTCTAACTTTCATTTGCAAATTGTAGCACCTCTCTTGTCTAATTCGATCAGGTTCGGAAACTCCGAACACTACATATATTTACTTGCCTTCATAACTCTAATAACGTAGTTGTTAATTAAGCATTATCAATGGTTTTAATAATATATTCTGCCACTTTAATCGGTGTCCATTTTTTCGTAAATAAGTCCCTGACTTTATTGGGCGATATATTAGGTGAGTCCAAGATATCTTGCTGAAATTTAGTCCAATTTACTTGATTGTCAACAAGATACCCCATCGGAACAGTTTCTATTAACTCGTCTTCAAAAGGCAAATACCAGCGAACTGATAATTTGTCTGTTATAATACCTGTCCCTACCATAAAACTTTCTATAAAGCGATTTGGTATACTCATACGATAACCTGAAATATTTAGATTATATTGGAACTTTGAAACAAATTCATTGAATTCTTCATAAGGCACAATCAAATCAGGTCTGCTAGTAGTACCTGTGTCTGAATTTCCATTGTGTATTATTCGTGTGTCATATAAACTCGTTCCTCCTTCATCTTTTGCATTAATACTCTGAATTAATTCGCATGCCTTTCCTCTTTTAATATTAGGATGTTGAATTTTATCTCCAAAATAACTTAGAATATCGGCTTCCCAATCGTAATCAGGATCTTGTACATTTTTCGTAAGAATTGGTCCATCTGAATTCCCAAAATAAGCCATTAATTTCTTCCGTTTCTCATTATAGGAATAATCACATCTCTTCGTATAGCTTTTTATAAGTCTTTCATACAAATTTGTTCTATCTAATTTACGAGGTCCCACCATTAGAGGTGCAATTTTCTGTTGAACTTCAGAAAATCCTTTTAACTCTTTTCTTTTTCCGCATTCAGTTAATTTGAGTTCAGCGTTCACATGAGCATGATCTTGCCAAGGAATATATACTCCAGGTGCTAATTCAAAGTTATCCAATTGTAGATTATTGGGGCACTGCATTTTAAAATAAACATTGGCTTTTGCCAAGTCATTTCCATCGAAAAGGAATGGGGCATCTGCAGAATCAATACAAAAATATTTTTTTGTTTTATCATTATATTCAACATAGCCTCTCAAATTATATCCATCTGCATATCTTTTTAAATATCGCAAATATGCTTCATTAAATACATGACTCGAAATCAATGTAGTAAGCTTTGTTAATAAGTTTGTTTTAAACTTAACTCTAATATCACCTCTTTTTTCCAATTCATAAAATCCTAATAAAAACCATTGAAAATAATTCCATCTTGGAAGTTCTGTAATTATTAATTTTTTCATTATATTGTACTCCTTAAATAGCATAGCTATTAGCAACTGTTAATTTGAATAATCCATTAATTATTCTGGGTTATCTCACTTTCTCTCCGGTACGGAATAATAGATGCTTCCTTTCTTATTCGCTTTTAGCAGGATTCCCTCCCTGCATTGAGCTGGTATTTAAAGGTGGCAGATTTTACGAGTCCTCAAACTCTTATCAGAAAGCTCGTATCTTATTACGAGAATAACCCTGATGTAAACCCAATATAATGGTTTACGGATTCATCAGCCTCCTGTTTAACCGCTTTTATAAACATCAATTAAATCCTTTAACAACAAAGCATTGTGCTCCTGAAAGAACAGCAGCCTTTATGCCAATATCTGAGTCTTCAAATACAATAGTTTCCTCTGATGTAACGTGAAAATGAGTCATGGCTTTCTTGAAGCCTTCTGGATCTGGTTTACACTTTCTTACATCATTATACGTAAGGACTAAATCAAACAGTTCCGTAATACAAAATTTTTCTAATATCTCATAAGTATTTTCTTTTGATGCTGTAGTAACCAACGCAATATTGCAATTCGTGTGCATTATATGAAGCATTTCAGTCAAATGGTGGTTAAGTTTGCTGAATTTTAAATATTTACTATAATTTCGCTTTTTGGCAGTGTGCATTTGCTTTAATATATCCTTATTGTCTGTCGTAATCTGAGGCAGAAAATCAAGATAATGTCTGCCATTGCAATACTGACAATAATATTCATAATCAATACTATATCCATAAGATTGTAACGCATCCCGATATGCCATATAATTCACCTTCTTGGTATCAAGCAAAGTTCCATCAAGATCTACCATAATTAACTTTATCATATTCACACCTCAAACATCAAATCACTAAGCTCTTCTCTATTTGCAACAACAATTTTTGCATTCGAATATAGACATCCTTTAATCACGCACACGCAATTTATACCCTTTGAGGCAAAGAATTTCTGAAACATATTATCATCTGCATCCCTTGATGCTATACATGCAATGAAACGTACCCCATTATGACTCATATGTTGTAAAGACTGCAACAATTCCATAGAAAACTCTTCCACAGCCTCCGTTCCAAATAAAGCATCAATATCAAGGATGCATATTGCATATTGTTTTTGAAGCGCCTTCCACGTATTTTCCGTACTCCAGTCCTCATAATCCTCTGCATAGACACAATGAAATACACGCTCCTTATATCCAATAAGATAGGAAATGATATGGCTGACATAAAGTTTTTTTATAGGATAGTTTTTATCATTCACATGTTCGTATGCAAACAAATAATCCTTGCTGCTTCTGAAACCATAAAGACCCACAGAAATCACATCTGAACGGAACTTTTTTTCAAGGACATCAAGGACATGATTCTGTTCATTAAGCATTATAAAACTTTTAGAGCGAAGACTTTCGACATGCTTACTATAAACAATCAAATCAAGCCCTGCAATATAATTGCCTGCACATGGTTGATTAATTCGAGTAAAACTATGAGAATCCTTCACTGTTACTTCTCCTTCAATATTACAATGCTTTATAATCTGATATATTGTTTCGGCCGGTCCAGAAGTCATTTTAGGAAGAACTACTATCTCTATGGGATATCGTCTCCCCATATCTTCTTTTATAATTTTACCTGCCCCATATTTTTTTTCAGCTTCATCTAAAACTATATATATTATACGATCATATTGTTGAGGGTAAATTCCTTCTATGGTTTTCTCATAAACCCATTTCCCACCAGGATGACGTTGCAGGAACAATGGTTTTCCAGCAAAAGTATGACTACCAGCGCATGGAACAATCAATGTTTTCATGATGAAATTCCTCCGATTATGTTTAGGACTGATATTGTTTTTTCATTCAGATAGCAATATGTATCTTCATCCTTTGTATATGGATAGCTCCTAATCAGTTTTAGGAGTAACGCATAATAGACTTCTATATATATATCACCAGAAACCTTTTTTACTTCATCCATCAAAATATCACGGAATACAATCAGTCTAATTAGTGTATTATTATCAATTTCCTCATTGCGATAAGACCACATTGTCTGAACATCCTGCATTAATGAGCTAATATCCATTATCCAACAATCATAAAAGGAATCCAGAAAATCAATTAAATATAATTGATTCTCCTTTACTATTATATTCTCCATCGTAAGGTCACCATGACAAGCTGTTCTTTTGAACATATTCCAACAATGATTCTCCAATACTTCAATCGCTGAGTTAATCACACAATTGTTTTTAGACAATAACTTATTCTTTAGAGAAGCAATCTTGTCCAGGAAAGCAATTTCGTCTGCTGCATTGTTGCTCTGGGTATCAATAATATTATCCACGATAATATGTACAATGTTGCGCACGCGACTAACTTCGATTGTTTTAATATATTCAGCCAATGTAATGCCTTGAATATATTCCATATCAAAATAGAAAAGCCCGTCTTCATTCATACCCTTTCCCAGTACATCTGGGACTAGAATATGCTTGTTGGAATAATTTACCTGCTTTTCAGCCTGGATCTTCAATCTGTCATTATAATCCCTGTCACCAGAGATTTTTCTTACAAATGTTGTATTATCATCCTTCTCATACAGTAAAATTCTGCATCCCGAATGACCTCCTAAGCTCCTGATGTTCATTACTTGACTTCCCTTCTCTCCATGGTGCCAGCTCGAAAAAAAGCTTAGATTCTTTTGCTGCCGCATACTCTTCCGGTGTTCCAAAATCAACATGAAAATCCAGAAAATATTCCTTAATTAGCATGCCTTTCTGACACATAATATTATACATTCCACTCAAAAAGCACTCCTTGTATGGACAATTTTCTATATATTCTTCAGAGATATTTATAAAAAGTTCTGCATTTCGGAATATATATGCACCACAAATAGCATGGTTACTGACAACCTGCTTTTCGATTGTTCCAATAATTGTTCCTCTCTCATCATATTGAACATAACTGAATTGTGTTTCGTTTGATTCAAAGGTAAGTAGCCCACCATCCATTTCAAAAGCTCCCTTAATAAAGATTTCATTAATTTCACTACATTTAAACATATGGTCGCAATCGTTTATTATAATAGGGTTATCATCTTTTATCAGCCTAATTGCTGCTAAACAAGAAAATACTGGTCCCGGCAGTAATTGAGGAAGTGCCAGGATTTGCGCTTCAGGAAAATATCTATGTATTTCCTTGTCTATTTCAAAAGTGTTAATATGTTGTTGTAATATAACAAAAACCAAGTCTTGCACATCAACAAATTTCAATATAGACATAACAGCCCAATAAAAAAATGGGTAGCCATTAATTTTAATTAAAGGTTTAGGGACAATACAACCATTTTTGCTAAATCGAGAACCAGCACCTCCCATTGGCATAATTAGATGAGGTTTATTCATATACAATATCTCCTTATTAAATCTTTTCCTCATTATTAGATACGTTTCTTATTCGCTTAAGTACAGTTCATAACAATTGCCTCTCATGAACCTATTTTATTTCAACCTTACAAGCCAAATCCTCAGCTGTTTCTAAAGCTTTTGACATATAAAATCCACTTTGTAATTTTGAAGAAATCTTCCGTACATTTTTTACCATTTCATGATAATCATTCTCTGTCATAACAGAGAATACTGATTCCAGTTCAAGCAGACTCTCTACACAAATACCTATTCCTTTTTTTTCAACAAATGAGGCTTCTGCCGCCTTCTTCCAAATAACAACTGGTATTCCAGAGGATATGTATAGTGATAATTTGTGAGGATTATTATATTTTAAATATTCTCCGAAGCCACCTACACATACATCAACACTTTTACCATCCCAAACCAGACCAAACCCGCTATTCAATTTATATGGTATCACTTCTGCTGGAAAGCAACCGTTGTATTTTATATTTTTGCAATTATTAAGTTGATTATCGTAATTTGGTCCATACAAATTTATATGAATGCCTTTAACCCTTCCCAGTTGACTTATGTATCCACTTTTTTCTGTATCTAAATTACCTGCTATGGAAATCGCTTTGGCAAAGCGCGGTACTACATTTTCATTGCTCTCTTGCAAATAATCAAAAATTTGCAAATTAATTAATTTAGTTTTGTCAACACCTTTATTAAGAAAGAATTCCTGCATTTTTTCATTGTGAACTATTAATTTGTCAGCTACTTGAATCATTACATCAAATTCATGTTTAGCGTACCTTTCGCGTTTATCTGTTCTTAATTCTTCTACGTCATGAACTACTGATATAATCTTGACATTCTTTTTCTTTTTGAGTTTATTCAGCACATATTCACGCCCAAACTGTTTGTATCTAAAGGGATGTTGCAACAGCATAATAGAGTTGGATTGAACGGATCTATATGCATTTAACCAATCCCAAAAATATATCATTTGTCGCCTAATCCTGTTAAAAATACTCATGCCGCCATTAGGCAATTTCATTTTTATTAAGTAATATCCCCTCGCTTTTGCTATTTCTGACACATCTGAAACTGCTTTACTTCCAGCACGCCAATCACTCTCCAATGTTTCAAGTATCTGATACTTCCTCACTTAAATCCTCCTTGTATCTACCGTTTTACTCTCCTATTGACAAAAGGCCTCATTTTTCTCCTCCTTGCCTCATTTTTCTTGATAACCAGCCCAGACATCGGCGAATCGTCACAGCAATACCATTAAATTTAAATGTTCCCAAAATGTATCCAAGATATTTCGCTACCAGAAGAGGTAAATGGTCTTTCAACTTTGTAGCTACACTATAAATATAGATATCCTCTTCACTTTTCCATGATCCTTCAAAATGGTGGATAATGTATGAATTAGCAGTTAAATTTATCAATCCACTTTCCAGCTCTTTTGGTGAGAAGAAATCTTGTGGGAATATTGTAACATTACATATTGTCTGTTTTTTATTATTAAGTACAAGACCTTTTTTCTTTAAAAGCTTTGTCATTTTGACAACATTTGTTTCCAAATTAAAACTACCATCACTTCTTATAAATTGTTCAGTTTCATAACTAGATAGAATTTCCTTAAAGAAAGGATTGTCTGGTTTACTCCCTATAAATGCTGTCTGTATTTTTTCTCTAGTCTCAAAACCAGATATGCCGTCGAACATTCGCAATTCGTCAAGATTCTTCAGTAACTCAACATCTGTATCCATATAAAACCCCCCGTATTCCATCAATCCACGGAGTCTTGCAACATCAGATACAAATGCCCATTTTTTACTCTCATACGCCTCTTTCACATATCTATTACAATTTATATCAAAGTTTCCTTCATTCCACTCTTTAATCTCATAATCTGGGCAGTATTTCTGCCAACTTGCAATACATTTTTTTGCCATTTCTGACAATGGATTGCTCCCAAACCAGCAATAGTGTATTACTTTAGATATTTCCTTTTTTTTCTTATCTGAAAATTCCATTAGCATTTGTCCTTATATTTATTTTTAATGTAATTTATAAACATCATAAAATCATTATACTCACTTAAATTTTTACACATTAAATATTCTAAGAATTTTAATTAGCATTTTTAAATCAATCCATGCAAATACTGTAAATATCTTCGATGGAATTCTACTTTTTCCTTTCAAATAAAATTTCTCATACTTCCTATATTTTTCCTGTAAATATACAATTGCATTATAATCCATCTTTGACTGTCTGGAAATTTTTAATGCACACTGGTTACACGAATAAATAATTCCTGCTTTTGCATAAACAAGCATTTCCGGGTAGTATCTTTCTATAAATTTTGCGCGTTTCAAATTAGCTTTAACTGCATCTAAGTGCTTCGCATTAAAATCACTTTTTGTAATACTTTCTTGTCGATTCCGATATAAATACATTTTTTTTGTTCCTATCGAAATCGAATCACACTGAGCAATTATTTTATAAGTTGTGTAAACATCTTCATGATATTTACCATATGGATATCTTACATCATCAAAATGAATCGTTTTATATAATTTCCCCCACGCTACAGTACCTATGCCAGTTCCACAAAAGAATTCATTCATACAAATCTTATTTCCGACAACACATTTTTTCTGTACTTTATTTTTTGTATCTATTTTTTCTCCAGCCTCATCTATCAATTGCATTTGACAGACGGACATATCTGCATGATACGCCTTAAGTAATAAATACAGATAACGGAGCATATCTCTGTCAATCATATCATCGCTATCAATAAATGTAATATATTGGCTTTGAGCCAAAGATATTCCTGTATTTCTAGCCGCTGATAAACCTCCATTTTCTCTACACACAACACGAATTCTACTATCCGATGCTGCGTACTTTTCACAGATATTAAGGGAGTTATCTGTCGACCCATCATTAACTATTATAATATCCAATTTTTTATAAGATTGCTTAATCACACTGTCGAGACAGTCTTCTAAATACTGCTCAACATTATATACAGGAATAATAACGCTTATAAATTCATTTTCCATTAGTTTATGTCCTCACAAATAATGCTCAAAGCACTTACTTACTTCTTCTTTTCAAATCTTCGATATATAGTTTTTCTACAATTTCGAAGCAATGATTAAATTCATACTTTTTTTCAACAAATTCGCGTCCCCTTATGCCTATTTTTTTAGCCTCAATCGGATTATCATATAGCCAAATTATTTTTTCAGCAATTTGCTCTGGAAATTTTCTTTTAACTACCAAGCTTGTTTTTCCAGGCGCAGTGGCTTCCATTAGTCCTGGAATATCGGATATAATCACTGGCAGACCTGATGCCTCTGCTTCAACGGCAGACACTCCGAAACTCTCACTCTCACTCGCTACAATCGCTACATCCATATTAGCCCATTCAACTGCCGCCTTAGCTTGAGGAATCTGTCCAAGCCAGTGAACTCTTTTTGCCAAATCCAAATGATTACTCAAGTATTTCAATTCACTTTTCATCGTTCCCGTGCCAGCAATGCGTACTTCTAATGGTATATCTTTTCGTTTTTCTAATACAATTGCGGATGCACGAAGTAAATCATCTATTCCATATTTTTTTTCTAAAGCCTTTACTGTTCCTACCACAAATTTCCCATCATTAATCCTTGTTCTTTTTTCCGGTGTAAATAATTTCATATCAACACCAAATGGCGTAATTTCAATTTTTCGATCAGTGTATTTTCCGATCTCCCTTGCCATAGCTTTACTCGTTGATAAAAGCATATGAGCTTTTTTTAATGTATTTTTAACAAGTAATTTGTGTGGAAAACCTTTTCCAGGAAATTCATATATATCACTGCCCCATATAGAGAGCCAAAATGGAGTAATACCAGCTAATGAACACATACTTCCATAACTACTAACATAGTGCGCATGAATGATATCTGGGTTTATTGATTGTACCAATCGTCTTAGCTCTTTACCATGAAGTAAATAATCAATCTTTCTTACATCGCTTTCATTCTTATTGCTTACCTTCGTCGCCAATAAATGTAACTGCGCATATTGACATTCGCCAGGATACATAGAAATTAGATGTACTTCATGTCCTCTCTCTGAAAAGTACTTACACCACTTCTGGATATGTGCATTTTCAACTGTATACAGAAAACAAATTTTCACTATTTACTTGCAACTCCTCTCTCGGATATTTTCCTCGCTGGTACCCCCCCCACGTTGAAAATGGGGATGTATTCTTAGTTACTACAGCACCAGCTGCTATAATACATCCTTTCGCAATAGTAACTCCTGGCAAAATAGTAACTCTCCTTCCGATCCAAACATCATCTTCTATGATTACAGGTTTATAATCCTCATACCCCTGTAGAATTATTGGGATATCCACATTATCATGTCTGTGATTTCTAGTTAAAATCACAGTCTCTGGCCCCATCATAACGTATTTTCCAATTTTTGCGGGGCCATCTATCTCACATTTCACACCTAGTGAAGAATTCTCCCCAACCTCAACATAGGGATTAAAATGACTGCCTCTCTCAATATTGGCAGTTGGATGGATAGATTTACATACAAGTTTTGCAAAGAAATATCGAAGGGTTGCCGCGCATTTCATTCTGCGAGATTCTGGTAACCAAGAAGCTGTTAAAAGATATAGTACGAAAATCACTTTACTTTTTCTGTTCCAAATTGATATGTTCGAATCCATAATTACCTCTCACATTTTCATGTGCTACTAAATATATTTCTTAACTGCATTAATTGCATAAGATACAAAGCAACGACATGAATAAAACAACGATATTTTCTCAATCTTTCTATATAAGAACCAAATTCTTTTGATTGCCTTAAGTTTATTATTAGACAAAGAACCGTCATGCCTTCTATATTTTGCAAGAGACTCATCTAACCCATGCGCTACTACACCAGTTTTCAGAATTTTAAGCCACGTTGCTCCATCTTGTCCTCTCCTAATATCCGGCATAATCATTAACTTTTTATCAATAACCATTGAATCCAAAACAATGGAATGTGTACATGTAATTGGCCTTTTTAAATAGCTATCATATTTGCATTCTAATGGCACATGAACTGTTTTCCGATACTCTCCGAACTCATTAACTAAATCGTAACTTGTATAGCACATTGTATAATTATTGCTTCTCATATAGTCCAACTGCAGTTCTAGCTTATTTCTCACCCAAAGATCATCTGAATCTAAATAAGCTATGTATCTACCTGTTGCTCGTTTTAGCGCTCTATTTCTAGCTTTTCCAGCCCCACCATTTTCCTTAGCCTTAACAACAATAATCCTATGATCTCCCTCTGCCGCAGTTTCTGCTAATTCTAAAGAATTATCAGTTGAAGCATCATCAGATATAATCAATTCCCAATCCGTATAAGTTTGTGATTGCACACACGCTATCGTTTCTTCAATCCATAGAGCACTATTATATGATGCCATAATAATACTCACGGTCCCATATGATTTCATCCTATTATCTCAAAGCCTCCAGTAACGATATCCTGTTTCTTCAACTTTATTTCTATCCATCATTCCTTTAACATCAATCAATACCTTTGTGTCATTATCAATATTTTGTTTGAAATACTTATTAATTTCCTCTAAGCTCATATTTTTAAATGTAATGTGAGCAACAGCCAAAATAATGCAATCGACATTCTCTATATCCTCAAGCTTTGTAAGAGTAACCCCATACTCTTTCTTAGCATCACCCTCACTTGCCAACGGATCCACAATTATCGGTGTAATTCCAAATTCCTTTAGTCGAATTATAATATCCTCGACTTTAGAATTTCTGATATCCGGGCAATTCTCCTTGAAAGTTAAACCAAAAATAACCACCTTTGCATCACGGACCGCTTTTCCAGCTAAAATCATCTGTTTAATAGCAGCATCTGCAATAAACTTTCCCATACCATCATTAATCTTACGTCCGGCAAGAACAATCTGACTGTGATAGCCAAGAATCTCTGCTTCATATATAAAATAATATGGATCTACACCAATGCAGTGACCACCAACAAGTCCCGGACGAAAACCTAATGCATTCCATTTTGTATTCATTCCATCAACAACTTCATTTGTATCAATGCCCATACGATCAAACACCATTGCTAGTTCATTCATGAAAGCAATATTGATATCACGTTGGCTATTCTCTACAACCTTAATTGCTTCTGCTGTCTTAATCGTTGATACAGGATATGTTCCTGCTTCAATGACTAAATTATAGACATTTTTTATTTCCTGTAGGGATTCTTCATCCATACCAGAAACTATTTTTATAATATTTGGTAGGGTATATTCTTTATCACCCGGATTGATTCTTTCTGGGCTGTATCCAATCTTAAAATCTTCTCCACATTTTAATCCAGATTCCTGCTCCAGAATTGGTACACATACATCCTCTGTAACACCTGGATATACTGTGGATTCAAACACAACTATAGAGCCTTTTGTAAGATTTTGCCCAAGAATCCTGGAAGCTTTCTCCACCGGATTTAAATCAGGTGTTTTGTCTTGATTCACTGGTGTGGGAACCGCCACAATGTGGAATTTCGCTTCACGAAGTTTAAAAGCATCTGATGTAAACTCAACAGATGTGTTTTTAATCATTTCATCTCCAACTTCATTTGTTGGATCAACACCATTATTATACAAATCAATTTTTGCTACATTCAAATCAAAACCAATTACTTTAACTTTCTTTGAAAATGCGACTGCAATAGGCATTCCCACGTACCCCAAGCCTACCACAGCAATTTTATTTTCACCTTTTACAATCTTTTCATAAAGAGACATTTCTCTCTTCCTCCAGAGTAATAATAAATAATAACTCTTGTAAACAGTCTCTTTGTGATATTCCAAAGTCACGCTTTTTGCATGTATCTTTGATTTGCCCACAGCCAGACTTTTTACAATCAATATATATTATTCCATCAATTAGAGCACATCCTTAGTACCCAATTTTTATATATTTTGACTTCTTACCACACTTACATACTTCAATAACGTAAGAAAATGTTTTACTCATCCAGACACATCGTAGCCATCCGGTCATCTACCAATCGGTCATCCTGAAAAACATTACTATCATACAGGTATTCGTGAATATACCATTCTTTTCCCGAATAGTATCCACCACCGTTACTTTAATACTCAAATCTTGATTCCATAGCTCCACACAATTTCGTCTATTCCTATTTATTATATCTACGAGTTATAGGTATCAGATTAATGAAAATTAATACTAAGCAAAGTCAACATAAAGTGACTGTTATGTACTTTTTTAGTTGTTAGTCAGCTTAACAGTTGATAGAGATAATCATTTATGAACCGGAATGTTCTATTTCGTATTGTATTGGTGGATATACACATCATATAGGTAAAAATATATTACCAACTGTTAAGTTGACTAACAACTAAGTTAATATTTTGGTACACCATAGTTTACGCCGTGGTATGTAACTAATATTCTATGTTCCTTATACAACACTCAGTAGGCTCCTTTCCCACTTAAAACTATCCCCACCGTCTTAAACACAATTTTTACATCCACCCCGAAACTTTCTTCTTCAATATACTTAAGATCCAACTCAATCCATTCATCAAAGGGCACATCATTCCTCCCTCTGCATTGCCAATAACAAGTTAATCCGGGTTTCACTACCATCCTTTGCTTTTGATAATCATTAAACCGCTCCGTCTCATAAGTCGCAATCGGTCTTGGCCCCACAATACTCATATCCCCTCTCAGAATATTGATAAGTTGAGGTAGCTCATCAATACTGGTCCGTCGGATCACCCTCCCTACCTTCGTCACTCTGGGATCACGCTTCATTTTAAACACCGGACCGTCAGCTTCATTCCTCTTAAGTAATTTTTTATGTAATTTTTCTGCATCTCTACACATACTCCGAAATTTATACATCCGAAACACTTTACCATTCAATCCATTCCTGTCCTGTGCATAGATTACCGGTCCACCATCCTCTATCCAAATCGCCACAGCAGTGATCAGGAATACTGGCAACAGCACAATCAATGCAAACACGCTGCATGTCACATCCATTATACGCTTTACCATCCTGTATGCCATCTTCTGCTTACCAATAGAATTACTTCTACCTGTTCCGTCTATGACCTGAAAGCTATTTTCTTCCACCAATACTTCCTGCTTTACCTGAACTTCCATACCTCATAACCCCTTTACAGCTTTCTTTTATACTTTCTTTTTAGTATGCTTACACAGGACTACCTTCTTACTCCCCATAATTCCCATAATACTTCCCATAATATCTCCCATAGTACTTCCCATAATACCCCTTACCTCTTAAGTCCACCTTATTCAACACACATCCCAATATCCTGCAGTCTGCCTTATTCAGCTGTTCCTTCACTTTTTGAACAAACCTGTAACTGACATCACCACTTGCTATGACAATCAAGGTCCCATCACACACCTTTGCAGCCACCGCACCATCAATCACACTGCCTACAGGTGGAGTATCCACAATAACATACTGATATTCCTTCCTTGCCTTAATAATCATTTCCTTAAATTTTTTATTCCCCAGCAGTTCACTTGGATTAGGAGGTACCGGACCAGCGAATATCATATCCATGTTTGCAATATCCGTTCGGCAACACACCTCTTCAAAAGAGTTCTTTCCCACCAGATAATGAATCAGCCCCAGCCTCACCTTTCCCTTTTTATGATGAGTACGCATAACCGACTTCCGCAGATCTGCATCAATAAGCAGCACCTTATCCCCATTCTCCGCAAATGCCCGGGCCATATGGTAGGACACACTACTCTTACCCTCATTAGGCGTACAGCTGGTCACTGCCACAACCCGCACATCCTCTCCGGTAAACTCTATATTGCTCCTTAAAGTCTTGAAGGCTTCCCTTACATGGAAGTCAAGCTCTTCCTTTTTTAACTCTATTTCCTGCATCACATACTCCTTCTTGCTTATACTGTTATGTGGTTTATACATTATTATCTTTGTATACATAATTATTTCTGGCATCAGTATAATTATTTTAAGTTTCAATTATATACTCACCACAAAAATATTTACCCTCTAAAAAAGTTACGTACCCTCTGTTATGTACACCCACTACAAAACAATCTCCTGTAACTTATCCGAGTCCGCCTCTTCCAGATCAACCTCCCGCAATTCCGAAGCATTATAAACCGCATTCTTGCCCTTTTTTTCTTTCCCCCGCTTTTTACTCTTTTTCCCTTCATCCTCCATCACCGGAATCATGGCCAGAGTACTAAGATCCAGGTACTTCGCTACATCCTCACTAGTCTTAATACTGTCATCCATAAGAAAACGAATCAATACAATAGCAGCCGTCAAAAATAGACCGACTAACCCTCCGATCATCGTCATCATTTTCACATTAGGAAAGGAATGCTGTACAGGTAAATTAGCATATTCTGCAATATTCACAGCCTCCACATCCATTACATTGGTTATATGTTCCGTTGCCACTTCTCGTATTGCATCCGCCAGATTCCTGGCCATTACCGGATCCTCATCCGTTACCGTTACGGTAATAATCCGGGTATCTGTGGGTGTAACTACATCCACTCGTCCCAAAAATCCCTCATAATCCATATCCAGAGAATAATTAGCAATGATCTGTTCCAGCACATACCTGCTGTTAATCAGTATCGCACAATCCTTGGTAAGCTGGCTGCCCAGTTGCATGTCACTGTATGTAATATTTTCCCCGTTCTGTTTGTAGAGTATAACCATCTTGGTGGTGGATTCATAGGTTGGGGTTAGCAGGAAGAAGCTTATCAGAAAGCCAGCCAGTGCTGCCAGTACCGTTCCTGCAAGGAGAAACCAGATATGCCCGATCAGCTGGGCAAATACCTCCTGCAAATCAATTTCCACTACATCTTGGTTGTCCATGTTTTGTAATATCCTCATTTCTCTTAATTTGTATTTCTCTTATTCTGTATTTCATTTATGTCAAATTTCATCTATTATGTACTTCACTTATTCAATGCCCATGTATCTGCCTATTTCAATGTAAAAATCTCCGCTCTTGCGTTCTTTCCAAGCAGTTCACTGCTGTATGCCTCGCCGTATTTCTTCTTAAGGTATTCAGCGCAAGCATTTAAATAAGGGCCCCTCTTTCCATCACTATGGGAATCCGTAGCCACAAAGTCAATCAACCGGTTATCCAGCAGATACCGGACATATTTCTTATCCCCATTTCCGAAAAGGTTTTTCCCTCTTACGCGGAGAATACTACCTCTGGAGTTCTTACCGGTATCATTTACCTCCAAGATACTTCCAGCATTTACCTGCACCAACACATCCATGTCCCGCAGGGTAATAATTCTTTCTTTTTTGTCCCGCAGGCACTCATAACGTTCCGCATGAGCCAGCACCGGCCTGTAGCCGCATGCCTTTATAGAAAACAGTCCCTCCTGCATGGTAGTAAACTGCTCCCAGGGAGAAAATTCCACCAGCACACAATCGGAAGAAGCAAGTGTAGGAACCTTTTTTTGTTCCAGCAATTCACAGACAGAAGCGGTATAGAAAAGCTCACAGCCGCTATGCAGTTCTATGAGTAATCCCTCTTCGCGGCACCGGCTTCTTACCCGCGACAGCCTGTCCTCTAACCTGGCTCCAACATACTCCCGGCCATCCTTGAAATGAGGCGTACATATAATAGTGCCTATCTGATTTTGGACAGCCAGCCACAGCATTGCCATGGTTTGCTCCATGTTCTTGGCACCATCATCCATCCCTGGCAGAATATGCGAATGTATATCTATGTATCCTTTCATGGAATATTTGTTTTCCATAGTACCCTTCCAGAACAGCCTTGTGACTTTTATTACTTATGCGTCGCTTTCATATATATCATAAGTCTTATCGTTCTTACTCAATATAATACGACATTATATTGAATTTTGCAATCCCATATTTTTGTAAGTTTGTTCCAAAATACCTAAAATTACCGCATTTGGCTTTATAATAAGCCATTTCACTATATGAAATCATGTGAATAATTTTTTTCATTAATAATAATTTAACTGTAAGTTTGCCACGGTTGGAGATCAATATTTCTTTGGAAAGTTTGATTTTATTACACAAGTTTTGGGTTTGACGATTAGTTTATGACAGATTTACGACATGTTTTGTTCCAGGCTGGTTATTACGATGAGATGGTAACACTGATTAGAAATTTGTTCAGTAACGCGTTAAAGACGAATAATGATTTGTATTTTGCAGTCATCACAGGCTGCCTGCGAATCTCCTAAAAGAGTATTTTCACTGGGCTGAATAATCTGAAAATTAATACCATTACGAATGCCAGGTTTAATGCGTATTTTGGTTTTACAAATACGGATCCGGTGATGGTTATTGTGGCATCCTGATAAAGGATGGAATAGCCGGAACCGGAATCGTGATAGAGGTCAAGTATGCCGATAATGGTAAACTTGATGCAGCCTGCCAAAAAGCACTTGACCAGATTGATACCATGCACTATGAGGCTGAATTGCTGGCTGACGGCATACAGCATATTGTAAAATACGGCATGGCTTTTTATAAAAGCAATGTATGGTAGTGAAAGCATAAAAATAGCATAAGTTTAAACAGCAGCCCACCAGGCAGTTGTCCCACCGGCAGAGAAGTCTATCGGAAGGACAGTGACCTGGCGGGATTTTTTTTGCCAAATTATTAAGTCCGTTTTATGGGACACCTGCAGTGATACGATATCTTCTATCTAAAGGTAAACTTACTGGTTCAGAACCAAATAAAGATAGCAGAGAAACGGAGGATAACGAAATGCATGAATTTAACACAACCGGAAATTGCATACCGGAGATGCACTATATGGTAGATATAAGCAGTAAAATAAAACAGATGACAGCGTTGGTGGAGAAACGTAAATATTTTACCATCAACTGTGCCAGACAGTATGGCAAGACAACGGCACTGGATTTACTTGAAGACAGGCTTCATGAACTGGGATATATGGTGGCTTATTTGAGCTTTGAAGGACTTAGTGATAAATACTTTGCTGATCCGAAAAGTTATTGCTGCATGTTTATGGAGAAAATGCGTGATTCCCTGCAGGATGATACATGGTATGATGAAAATGTGGATGATTTTAAACCCCTTGGCGACCTTATCGGGAAAATGTGCAGTCATAAAAAAATCGTAGTAATTATTGATGAAGTGGAAAAGGCAGGCAACAACCTTGTGTTCTCTTATTTTCTTGGGATGCTGCGGAATAAATACCTGAAGAGGAGCAAATCCCCCACCTTTCACAGCGTAATACTTACTGGTGCGGCAGACATCAATAACATTAAGTATCGTATGGCTGAGAACGGAATGACGATCATGGGAAACAACGAAAGCAGTCATCATGCACTGTGGAATATTGCGGCGGACTTTAATGTGGATATGTCCTTTTCCCCTGAAGAGATTGCGTCCATGTTAAGGCAGTATGAGGAGGAACGTCATTCGGGAATGGATATTATGGTCATGGCGGATGAAATATACCGGTATACAGGCGGTTATCCATATATGGTTAGCCGTATTTGCCAGCATATTGAAGAAAAACCAGGAATTGACTGGTCCATACAGGGCATTAAGAAGGCGGTGAAAATACTGCTTGCAGAGAATAATGCACTTTTTGACAATATGATCAAGAACCTTGAATGCTATCCCGCGTTATATCATTTTATTTATGAAATACTCATTGTAGGTAACTGGAAGATCTACCAGATTGACAATCCGATCATTCACTTCGGTATCATATTCGGGTATTTAAAGGATCACGACGGAAGGGCTGCAATATCAAACCGGATATTTGAGCTGCGTATGGGTAACTACTTTCTTTCAAAGGATGAAACCTCTTCCAGGCAAAAACCTCACAAGAGCTGAGGGGGGCTTGATTCTCGCTGCATTCACCAAACGGGGAACCGATTTATGTAGAAGAAAACCAGCTTCTCTGGTTATAGCCGACTACATTGGTTATAACCAGCGTAGTTGGTTTTGCATTAATGAGCCAAGGGGTAAGCCGTTTGGCTCATTACTTGTGGAATCGCCCGGAGGGCTTTGCATATGCAAGTCTGCTGCCTTAGGATTTGCCGCATAATTAGATGTGCTTTTGTTTCAGTAATGGCCATGCGTTATACAACTATCTCAAAGATATCTTTGTCACCGATCTTCGTCCACTCGGCTGTGTACTGTTTGTCCTTGTTGAAGCAGAAGCTCACCAGATAACCTTTGCCTTG
>Ga0153940_1000317_pt1 | contig 27183 bp, 24 predicted proteins | sample TSNJ024MetaG_FD_104736 | JGI IMG/M metagenome (GOLD analysis project Ga0153940, IMG submission 104736) | Attine ant fungus gardens microbial communities from New Jersey, USA - TSNJ024 MetaG | ecosystem: Host-associated > Fungi > Mycelium > Unclassified | place: USA: New Jersey, Brendan T. Byrne...
GCCATCCGGCTTCCTTCAGATTCCACCTCGCGATGGACACCCTTGCCTTCGGCTAACGGTTCCTACTGCCAAGCCCGTAGTGGACTTTCACCACCTAGCACGCGCCCATGCCGGGCGCACCACGCAAAAGCGGGGCCGATGCGGCCCCGCTCAAAGACAGCGTGGGGTTATTCGGTCTCGGCATAGGCCCGCATGGCGCGGACGACCAGCTCCGCCCTGGACAAGCCCAAATCCTTCGCTTTGGCGTCGAGCTCCGCGAATTCGACCTGCGACAGCCTGACTACCAAATTCTTGCCGTACTGGAGGGAGCGGCTCTTGCTGTGGTCCAGTTCCGCCCAGTAGCGGCGCAACGCCTCGGAACCGTATGTGTTGCCTTTTTTAAATGGCATACCCTCACCCCCTCACGAGTGCGGCGTTCGTTCGCCGCAACTCGGCTGCGCCCGTATTTTTCAGTTTAATATCGCATCAATAATACCCTGTGAAGAAACACAGTGTTGAACGATCTGCATAATTATACGGTGAGTTGGCTTTATTATCTACTGTCAGTGATGATTCTTTCGGTTCATCTTTTCAATATACGCTCTCACGACGTTGCGCACCAGAATCGTGTTGGTGACGACGCCAATCCCTCCGGGAACGGGCGTTATCGCGCCCGCTATATCCGCGGCGGCTTCAAAATCCACGTCGCCGCATATTCCGCCGTTTCCGTCGTCGTTGATCCCAACGTCGATCACCGCAGCGCCGGGCTTGATGTAGGCTGCGCCGACTTTCTTCGCGCGCCCCATGGCGCATATCAGGATATCGGCTTCGGAGGCGAGCTTTTCGATCTCGCGCGTCTTCGAGTGGCACACGGTGACGGTACAGTGTTCGTCGAGCAAGAGCAGCGCGAGCGCACGCCCGACGACCGCCGAGCGGCCCAGCACAACCGCGCGCGCCCCCGCGAGGGGGATTTCGTAATATTTCAGCGTCTCCAGCACTGCTTCCGCGGTACAGGGCAGGAAGCCGGGGAGAGTGCGGTCAAAGACGGACGCCGAGCCTCGCGGCCCGACGCAGTCGATGTCTTTCTCCGGGCAGATTGCCGCCTTCACCGCCGCGGGGTCTATCTGATGAGGCATAGGGCGGAAGGGCAGGATGCCATGGATTCGCCCATCCTCGCCCAGCGCCCTCAGGCCGTCTATCAGCTCCGCCTGCGGGACGTCCGCGGGAAAGGCAAAGACGGAGGCCTCTACGCCGAGCGCTGTGCAACGCTTGATTACGCCGCGCTCGTATGAGAGGTCATCCGGGCGCTCTCCAACACGCACGATGGCAAGGCGCGGCGTTGATTCCGCCGCGACGGCGGAGAGCTTCTCCGCCATCGCGTCCGAAACAGGCTTACCCTTTAGCAATTTCGCGCTCATATTGTTTCGGGTCTCCTTCTCGTTTCTGTTATCCGCGCTCTACATCAGCCCGCGGATGCGTCCGTCCTCGCCGACGTCGATCACCTCGGCCATAGGGCGTTTCGGCAGGCCGGGCATCGTCATGATATCGCCGGTCAGCGCGACAATGAAGCCCGCGCCGGCGCTGACGCGAATCCCGCGGACGGTTATCGTGAAGCCCGACGGGCTGCCGAGTTTCTTGGGGTCGTCGCTGAACGAATACTGCGTCTTAGCCATGCAGATGGGAAGATTGCCGAAGCCCAGTTTTTCGAGATTGGCCATCTCCTTGAGCGCGGCTGGGGCAAACGAGACGCCGTCCGCGCCGTAGACGCGGCAAGCTATGGCGCTGATCTTGTCCGCAATCCCGGCGTCGAGCTCATAGGCGAAGTGGAAATCGCGCCCCTCGGACGAGCTTGCCATGCGCATCACCTCGCGCGCGAGAGCCTCGCCGCCTTCGCCGCCCTTCTCCCATACCTCGGAGAGGACTGCGGAGACGCCCAGCTCGGCGCATTTGCGCGAAATCAGCTCGAGCTCGCTCGGGTCGTCGGTGGGGAAACGGTTGATCGCAACCACCGCCGGTACGCCGAAGACTTCGGTCACGTTCTTGACGTGGCGCAGCAAATTCGGCAAGCCGCGTTCAAGGGCGGCGAGGTCGGCTTTGCCCGCGTTTTCTTTCGCGGCACCGCCGTGGTGCTTTAAAGCACGCACTGTTGCGACTATCACCGCCGCGTCGGGGCGAATGCCCGCCATGCGGCATTTTATGTCAAAAAATTTCTCCGCGCCCAGGTCCGCACCGAAGCCCGCCTCGGTCACAACGTAGTCCGACAGGCTCATGGCGAGCTTAGTGGCGATGACGGAATTGCAGCCGTGCGCGATGTTGGCGAACGGCCCGCCGTGTACGAATACGGGCGTACCCTCCAGCGTCTGAACCAGGTTCGGCTTTATAGCGTCTTTCAAGAGGGCCGCCATCGCGCCCTGCGCCCGCAGGTCGCCGGTCGTAACCGGCGCGCCCGCGCGGTTGTACGCCACTACGATGCGCCCCAGGCGATCGCGAAGGTCGAGCACGTCCGACGCCAGGCAGAACGCCGCCATCACTTCGGACGCGACGGTTATATCAAACCCATCCTCGCGCGGCGTGCCGTCAGCCTTGCCGCCAAGGCCGTCCACGATGTTGCGCAGCTGGCGGTCGTTCATGTCCATCGCCCTCCGCCACACGATGCGCCTGGCGTCTATGTTCAGTTCATTGCCGTGATGAATGTGGTTGTCGATCATAGCCGCAAGCAGGTTGTTCGCGGCGCTGATGGCGTGGAAATCTCCGGTGAAATGCAGATTAAGGTCCTCCATCGGGACGACCTGTGCGTATCCGCCGCCGGCCGCGCCGCCCTTGACCCCAAAGACAGGCCCCAGCGACGGCTCGCGCAGCGCAACCGCGGCTCTTTGTCCCAACCGCGAGAGTCCGTCCGCCAGCCCGACGGTGTTCGTCGTCTTTCCCTCACCCATCGGCGTCGGAGATATCGCGGTCACGAGAATCAATTTCGCCCGGCTCTCCTTCGCCCCTTCCGGCGCGCGAAGCACCTTCGCCTTGTGCCTGCCGTAGCGCTCGATGTCGTCCTCGCCGAGGCCGAGCTTTGCCGCAATCTGCCCGATATCCCGCAAAACCGCCTCTTGCGCGATCTCGATGTCTGATTTAAGGGCCTTGCCCAAAGGAACCACTCCCCTGTAGTATTATAAGCAACGGAGAGATATTACCACGAGGCGGTGTATTTTATCATGTTCTTCTTTATGAATTACGCGAAGGGGCAAAATATTTGCGGCGTCCTCGCGCGGGCGGCGGTCGCCGCGGCGTGTTTATACTTCTTGCTGCCAAGCTGGCACGCAAACTATTTCGAGATAGCGGAGCCCGACGGACGCGCGGTGTTGTCCTCGCCGCTCGCTAACGGCGACTCGTTCGTGACGGTATACATTCACTCGGTGCAACTGTCGCCCGTAATCGACGACTACCGCGTGGTTGGAGGAAAGCTCTGGAGCTGGGAGGAGCGCGTGCAGTCGCACAACGCGGGCCTCCCCTTCGACGCGCCCAAGCACGGCAGATTCCTCCTCGCCCCGCCTTGGATGATCGTACAGGGCGGCCGCCGCGCTCACGACGCCATCATTTTACGCGTCGGCGACGAAGAATTCGGCCAAAACACCTGGCGCCTCCCCCCGCGCCCGGAAGAAGAAGCCTTCCGCACCCACCCCGGGAAAAGGCTAATCCTCAGGGCGTCAGTCCGAACGCTGAGGGAGGCGCGGGTGAGGTGAGGGGTGCCTTGATACTTGTCTTGTTTTCATCTATGATTGCTTCGTAAAGATATAATCATCCCGGCTTGACTGCTCAGCTATTTCCATAGGTGAAAAGATGAAAAAATTCAAAGCGCAAATTGAAGCATTGGCAAAAAAATACTCCGATGAATTGACCGCCAGAGTCACACAGAGAATGAACGAGATGAAAAGAGACGATACATCTCACTATCTGATATACAAAGTCCTGGGGATTACCGCTGAAGAAGGGCATATGATTGATCTTTACCAAAACAAAGGACGGTTCTTATACAAATATGCCGGGTCTTTTCTTGAAGAAGCCGCTATTGCTTGCTTTCAGTATAAATACCCGGATGCGAAAAAAGTTCGGATTGGCAATAATCAGGGCGGCAGGCCCAAAACGTTTGAAATTGATTGTTTAATTGGCGACAAAGCATATGAAATCAAATGGAGAGATGCCACGACCGACGGGGATCACATCACAAAAGAACACACAAGAGTTAAAGCCATACAGAGTCATGGATATAAACCGGTGAGGATTATGTTTTATTATCCGAATAGAGGCCAAGCGATAAGGGTTCAAAAAACACTTGAGACCCTGTATTTGGGAGTAGGCGGCGAGTACATATTCGGAGACGCGGCGTGGGACTATTTGCTCTCCGAATCGGGCGTTGATTTGAAACGAATATTGTTGGATATCGTCTCCGAACTCGAGGTGTGATTATGCTTTTGCACGGTGATTGTTTGGCAGAGATGAAGTTGCTTGAAGATGAGACAATTGACTTGGCTTATCTTGATCCACCCTTCTTCACCCAAAAAAAACACGCGCTCAAGACCAGGGATAATCGAGAAGAGTTTTCTTTTGAGGACACGTGGGGCTCTCTCGGGGAATATCTGGCTTTTATCGAGTCGCGTTTGCTGGAGTGCCGGCGTGTTCTTAAAAATACGGGCAGCATATTTCTCCACTGCGATAAAAACGCTTCTTGCTACCTTCGGATGAAACTTGACGAGGTATTCGGTATCGAAAATTTCAGGAATGAAATCATATGGACCTACAAGAGATGGACCAATTCCAAGAACAGCCTTCAGTCGGCGCACCAATCCATCTACTATTACAGCAAGTCCGACGGATATAAATTTCACACGCTTTACAAGGACTATGCGGTTACGACCAATATCGACCAAATTCTGCAGGAGCGGGCGAGAAACGAGCACGGTAAATCCGTCTATAAAACGGATAACTCCGGAAATATTGTCTTTGGGCGCGCGAAAAAAGGCGTGCCTCTCGGCGACGTCTGGCACATACCGTTTTTAAATCCAAAGGCAAAAGAACGCGTCGGCTACCCCACTCAAAAACCTGTCTTGTTGCTGGAGCGAATCATCAAGCTATCAACCGACCCAAACGACCTTGTCCTTGACCCCTTTTGCGGCAGCGGTACGACTTTGGTCGCGGCTCAACTTCAAGGCAGGAGATTTATTGGAATTGATAAATCAATCGACGCTATCAACATATCTAAAGAACGCCTGCGCAATCCCACAAAAACAAATTCACAATTGTTGGAGAAAGGAGAACGTGAATACCTCAATAAAACCAACGAGGAAATACAAATTATCAGGCAGCTCGGCGCTCTCCCCGTGCAGCGCAATTCCGGCATCGACGCGTTTTTATCCCCTGCGTGTTCCCGGAAATTAATCCCTATCAAGATCCAAAAACCAACCGAGACTTTTCACGAGGCATTACAAAAACTCGCCGTTGCCGCAAAAAAGCGGAATTGTGACTCGATGATCATCGTGAGAACGGAAAACCCGCGGCATGAGCGGCTTTGCCCCGTGAAAACGTGTTTTGACCATATCAATCTGCTAGTCCTTGATTCTCACGATCTCGCCGTCAGAAATTGGCTCAAGAGCATTGATCAAATATACCCCCTCGCCGTCCCCGAGTAAAATTCCGCCTCACCTATAAAAACCTCAGCGCGACGCAGCCGGCGACTGTCAGGATGGTCGAGGCCGTGAACGAAGCGGCGGGTATTTTGGCTGTCAGTCCTTGGGTGCGGCGGAAGATCATCGCGAGCAAGGCGGAGACGATCAGCGCGGACACGATCTGGACGGCGATCGAGACGGGCTGCGCCGCGCCGGTTGCGATGGCTGCTTTCGAGAACAGCGGCGACAGAAATGCCGTCGTCAGAAATCCGGCGCAAGAGAAGAGGGTCATCGACGCGGGCGCGCCTTCGCGCAAGCCGGTCGCGGCAAACGCCACAGCCATGCCGCCGAAGAAAACCGCCTGCGCCGCGAGAAGCCCGTATCCGAGGCTCTCCAGCCGGAAGGCGGCGCTCATGCCCTCGATGGAGCCAAGCGCTCCGGGCGTGCCGACGCGCAGCATGAAGTTCGCCATGCCCGTGTAAAACAGGCTCAGGCAGAGGAGCGCGGCGACCTTGCCCGAGCGGAGGATAGGCAAACGCCGCTGCCCGTCATGCGCGGGGACGAGCAAGATCGCGGCGGCACAAACTGGAAACCACGCCTGCGAGGGAATCATCGGGACGCCGCTCCACGGCAGCGCGTAAGTCGAAGCAAACGCGCAGACAAACGCGGCGACCGAGCGCGCACCCGGGGATACAGCCCCATCCCCGCGGGAAAAAACCGACCGGGGAATCGACAACGCCAAAACCAAAACACCGTATAACACCGGAAACAAAGCACTCATCTATAGGCGTTCTCCCTACGTTTTTATCAGATACGCGGCCAGCTTGTCCAAGCCGATATTGCCGCCGCTCGCTATCGCCACGATTTTTTTGCCCTTAAGCTCGCCCGGCAGCGCGCCCGAGAGAAGAGCCGCCAGAGGGACGCAGCCTGTGGGTTCGATCAGCAGCTTGCAACGCTCGAGCGCCATGCGCTGCGCGTGCAGAATCTGCTCTTCGGTCACCTCAAGCATGCCGTCGACGCAGCGCATGACGATCGGAAAAGTAAGCTCGCCCGGGATGAGCGTCAGTATTCCGTCCGCGGACGACTCGGTCCGCGCAAGCGCAGTGCGTTTGCCCTCGCGGAACGACACGCCTGTGCTGTTGCTGCCCTGCGGCTCGACGCCATACACCTTGACGCGCGGGGTCGTCTCTTTGATGGCCACAGCAACGCCCGAAATCAGTCCGCAGCCGCCTGTCGGAACAAGGACCGCGGCGACGCCGTCTAAATCCTCAAGAATTTCGAGGCCGATCGTGCCCTGCCCCGCCATCACCATTGGGTCGTCGTAAGGCGGGACAAAGACGAGACCGCGCTCGTCCCGCAACTTTTCGGCTAGCGCCAGGCGTTCGGTCGAGGTCGTGCCGCAATACAAGAGCTCGGCGCCGTAACCCTTGATGGACTCTGCCTTTGCGACCGAACCGCCCTCGGGCATGATTACCGTAGCCTTGCAGCCGACCAGCGCGGCGGCGCACGCGACAGCTTGCCCATGGTTGCCGGACGACGCGGTGACGACGCCGCGCGCGCGCTCCTGCGGCGAAAGCGACAGTATTTTGTTGGACGCGCCGCGAATTTTGAACGAACCTGTCTTCTGCAAGTTTTCGGCTTTGAGGAACAGCTCGCAGCCGCTCCATTTTCCGAGGGTCGCCGAGGAGATAAGCGGAGTCCTCTTTGCAACGCCCGCGATGCGTTCTCTTGCCTCACAGATATCTTGGACGCGTATGCTCACGTCACACACCTCCGTGGTAAATTTTTAGGGGAGCCCGGCCAAACGGCGGGGCTCCCCTATTGTAACGCAATTATTGATCAGTGGGCTGATTTATTGAACCTTCATGCCCTTTTCTTTGAAATACCTCTCCGCGCCGGGATGCAGCGGAAGCGTCAAGCCGTCGAGAGCCGTCTTCAGGACGATCTCTTTACCCTTGGCGTGGGAAGCGTGGATGTCGCCGATGTTGTCAAACATCGCCTTGGTGAACTTGTAGATCACGTCCGCGGGAATGTCGTCGCGGGTGATCAATATTGCCATTACAGCCGGAGTAGTAATATCGGTCGTAATTCCGCGGTAGGTGTTTGCCGGAATCTTGCTCTCTACGAAGAAAGGGTGCGCCTTGCGGAGCTTGTCCATGAACTCCTTGTCAAAGTTCAGCAGCGTGATGTCCTTCGTCGTCGCGAGATCCATAACGGACGCCGTCGGGTAACCGGCAACCACGAAGCCGGCGTCGATCTGGTTGTCCTTGAAACGGCTGGTCGTCGCGCCGAAGTCGAGGAAGTCAACCCTCATGTCGCTGTACTTCAAACCGGCAACCTGGAAGATCGCCCGGACGTCGCCCTCAACGCCCGATCCGGGCGCGCCGACTCCGACCCTCTTGCCCTTGAGGTCGGCAATCGTCTTGACGTTGGAGTCCTTCGTCGTAATTACCTGCACGTGCTCCGGGTAGAGAGACGCGACCGCGCGGAGATTCTTGAGTGGGGTCTTGAACATCTGCTTGCCCGAGAACGCCCAAGATGCGACGTCGTTCTGCGTGAACGCGACCTCGATGTCGCCCTTTGCCACCAGGTTGACGTTCGCAACCGACGCGTTTCCGGTCTCCGCCGTCGCCTGGATATCCGTGCCCTTGCTCACCGCGGCCGCGATAGCGCCGCCGATCGGATAGTAGGTGCCGGAAGTGCCGCCTGTGGCGATCGACAGGAATGTTTTAGCCGCGAACGCCGTACCGCAGAATGAGAATATCGCAAGAGCGGCAACGACAAGAACCAACATCATTTTTCTCTTCATAACATAACTCCTCCTCTTCTTTTCAACGCCAAAAATTCAAAAGAATGTAGACTTTCGCCGCATTGTCGAGTGCCAGTTCGCGCGCACACCTCCCCTCGACAGCCGGATATTTTTTATTGTCTGCCTTACTGTGAGGCTTGCTCCTTTGGCGGATTCTTCTTCGACCTGATCGTCTGAATAACGTGAATGCCTGCGAGCAGCGCAAGGCCGATCAAGTCCGTCGTCGTGCCCGGGTCGAGCAGCCCTACGGCGCCGACTAGCGCCAGGACGCGCAGATACCAGGGCATTGACGTTTTGTAGAAGCCGATGGTACACATGGCCAGCAGAAAGACGCCGATCAGAGCCGTCAGCACCGCTTGAATCATCGGCAGCGGCGTCGCGTCCACGAAGAGCAGAATCGGATTGTAAACATAGATGTACGGCACAAGGAACCCGGCCAGTGCAAGCTTGAACGCCGTGACGCCCGTCCTCATCGGGTCGGCTCCCGCAATGCCCGCGCCCGCGTACGCCGCCAGCGCGACCGGCGGCGTCAGGTCCGCCGCGATGCCGAAGTAAAAGACAAACATGTACGCAGCGATCGCCGGGACTCCGAGCTGGAGCAGCGCCGGCGCGGCCATCGTGCTGGTGACGATGAAGTTCGCCGTAGTCGGCAGCCCCGTGCCGAGCAGAATGCTGGCGCACATCGTGAAGAACAGGGTCAGAATCAGTTTGCCGCCCGCGAGGGTTACTATCGCGCCCGCGATGCGAAGCGCGAGCCCCGTCAGCGTACCCGTGCCTACGACCATGCCGACGCAGGCGCAGGCGCAGGCCACCGAGAGCGCGCCGCGCGCGCCGGCCTCAAACGCCTGCATAAGGCGAATCGGCGTCAGACGCGTCTCTTTGTTGATCCACGAGAGTATGAAGCTTACGTTGATGCCCCAAAACGCCGCCATAAGCGGCGTGTAGCCCGCCACGAGCAAATAGATGATGGCCGCGAGCGGGATAAGCAGAAAGCCCTTCGACCGAAGCAGCGGCCAGATCAGCGGCAGCTGATCGCGCGACAGGCCCTTCAAGCCGAGGCGGTTCGCCTCGAAGTGAACCTGCACGAGAACCGCGAAGTAGTAGAGCAGCGCCGGGACAATGGCGGCGACCGCCACCGTGAGATAGGGGACGCCCAAAAACTGCGCCATGATGAAAGCGCCCGCGCCCATGACCGGCGGCATGATCTGCCCTCCGGTTGACGCCACCGCCTCGACCGCGCCCGCGAAGTACGGCTTGTAACCGACGCTCTTCATGAGCGGGATGGTAAACATCCCCGTCGTGCAGACGTTGGCGACGGACGAACCGGAGATAGTGCCCATCAAACCCGACGCCACCACCGCGACCTTCGCGGGGCCGCCGGTCGACCAACCCGCGAGCGCAAGCGAGAGGTCGATGATGAACTTGCCCATCCCCGTCTTCTCCAGCACGGAACCGAAGAGGATAAACATAAAGACAAACGTGGACGAAACTTCAAGAGGCGTGCCGAAAATACCTTCCGTGCCCAGGTACATGTGGTTGACTATGCGTTCGATGTTAAAACCGCGGTGCGAGATCATGTCGGGCATATAGCGCCCGAAATAGCAATAAAGCAGCGCCACTATCGCGAGGCATGGAAGCACCGGGTTCGAGATGCGCCTCGTCGCCTCCAGGAGAGCGCCGACCAGTATGAAGCCCATGATCAGATCCATTTGGGTGGGCAGCCCCGATCGCTCCATCGCGATGGTATCGATCTGGAAAATCAGATAAACCAGCGGAACCGCCGCAATAACGGCAAGTATTATGTCGTAAGCCGGAACCTTCCCGTCCTTGGGCATTCCCGATTTAATGGGATAAAGCAAAAAAACCAGAACCAGCGTAAACGCAAGGTGTACTGCGCCCTGCTTCTGCGCGGCGAGAAGGCCAAAGCCCGCGGTGTAAAAATGGAAGCAGGACATCGCGACCGTGAGAAACACGATCAGCTTCATCTGCCAACCGGGCGGCGTTCTGAAACGGGCCTCCGTGTCATATTTGCGCATTAAATCATCAAAATCAATAGATCCGGGCTGTGCGCCTCCGCCCTCCATCGTTTGCTTTTCCGCATCTTCCATAAAAATACCTCCCCGTAAAAAATCAAACCGTCTGAAATTTATTTCTCAAGTATTCCCGTACTTCCTCGGCGCTTGCCATATCCAAGACCGCTTCCGCCGCTCTCCGGCAATCGGAGAAAGAGAGCTCCCTCACACGCGCCTTGATGGCGGGAATGGCGGGGACACTCACGCTCAGCTCATTCACTCCCAAACCGATCAGAACAGGCACAGCCAGCGGGTCACTCGCGATTCCGCCGCAGACGCCAACCCAACAGTCGTTCCCGTCCGCGCCCTGTACGGTCTCCCCGATCAGAGCGAGTACGGACGGATCCAACCCGTCTGCGATATTCGCCAGCTTCGCGTTGCCCCTGTCGGCTGCGAGCGTGTATTGCGTCAGGTCATTTGTGCCTATGGAAAGGAAATCCACCTCCTTCGCGAAATGACGTGCCAGTATCGCGGCGGACGGCACTTCCACCATAATACCCACTTTGACGTCGTTCACACCTGTCGCGAGCTGCTGTTCGCGCAGGATTTTCTTCGCGCGCGCCAGTTCGCCGATTGTACTCACCATCGGAAACATGATATGCAGACCGCATCTCCCGGCTGATCGGAGAATGGCGCGCAGCTGCGCCGCCAGAATGTCGGCTCTCTCCAGGCAAAGGCGTATTCCTCTCACTCCGAGGAACGGGTTTTCCTCGTGAGCCTGTTCTATATAGCGCAGCGGTTTGTCGCCGCCCACGTCCAACGTTCGCACCACGAGCGGAAGGCCCGGCCCGATGGCGTCGGCGATAGCCATGTAGGCGGACGCCTGCTCTTCCTCGCTCGGCGCGTTCTCCCGCTCAAGAAAGAGGAACTCCGAGCGCAGCAGCCCCACGCCGTCGCAGCCCAGCGAAGACGCCTGCTGCGCGTCGGATAAGCCGCTGACATTCGCCGCAACCTCAATGCGCCTGCCGTCGCTCGTAACCGCCGGACGGAGCGTCTCCGCCAGCTGGGACGCGCGGCGGGCCGCGTGTTCGTCCTGTATCCCGCGGATGCGCGTGACCTCGCCCGCGTCAGGGTTCTTCAAAAGCGTGCCGGACGTGCCGTCTATGATCGCCTGCGTGCCGGCGGGCAGCTCGAGCACGGCGTGGTCGATGCCCACTACGGCAGGGATACCCAGCGACCTCGCGAGGATCGAAACATGGCTGGTCGCCCCTCCGCGCACGGTGCAAAAGCCGATCACGCGCCCGCGGTCGAGCGACGCCGTGTCGGACGGAGCGAGATCCTCCGCCACGAGGATGCTCTCGGCAGGGTAGTCTTCTTTTTCTTCCTTAACGCCCGCAATCAACATCAGGACTCTTCTGCCCACGTCCTCAAGATCCGCCGCGCGCGCCGCCAGCAGTTCGCTCGCAAGCCCGGCAAGGCGCGAGGCTTGTTCCTTGAAAGCCGCCTGCCAGGAGAACGCCGCGCTCTTGCCTCCGGAGATGAGCTTGTTCGCCTCGTCGAGAAGGTCGGGGTCGTCAAGCAGCTCGAGGTGCGCGGCGAAGATTGCCGCCTTGCCCGCGTCCGCCTGCACGCGCATTTTATCCTCCAGCTCGGTCAGTTGCTGTTTCGCGACGCCAAGCGCCCGGCTTAGGTTATCTCTCTCCGTCTGCGGAGATTCGCCCTTCTCCTCCACTTCGATGTCCTTGCGCACGACGCGGTAAAGTACGCCTACGCCGATGCCGGGCGACGCTCCGATGCCGCGGAAGATATTGGGGTTGGGCGGTTCTTCGCTCGCGTCGGCCCGCGTCGCCGCGGGAGGCGCGGACACCTCGCCCCTTGCCTTCTCCTCCGCCGGAGCCTCTTCCTCCAGGTCTCCCGCGATCAGAGGCGCGAGGGTGTCGATTGCCTCTCGCGCGTCGGAGCCCGACGCCGAGAGACGCACTTTCTGCCCTTGGTCGAGCGCCATACCCATCACGGCGACTACGCTCTTCGCGTTGCACGAACCCTCGCCGCGGACGAGCCTGATCTCCGCGCGAAACTTCTTCGCCGCGGTTACAAGGCGTGCGGCGGGTCGTGCGTGGAAACCGTTTGGCGATATGATTGTAATTTCATCGGAAAGAAGCCAGCTATCTATTGCGCTTTCGTGACGGACCTCGTCAGACTGGTTCACAACTACGAACCCCCTTGTGAGAGACATACCATATCAATCAACATCTTTCGAAGCATATCACACAAATACACTCATATAAAGAGTTATATCTGAATAAAAGCAGCGCGAATTTTTATTTATATTTAGTTATGGCAGATATCGCGTTTTAGTCTGGTTTTTCGCTTCCGCCGTGTAGTATAATCTCGCATTAACAAGATGAGCGCATGATAACATAGCGGGGGAATTTGCAACAACCTAATGAAAGGACTGATCCGTATGAAAATCAAACCGGCCATCCCGGTCGTCGTATGCCTCGCTCTCTTCGCCGCGACCGCGTGCGCATGGGAGAAGAACGGGATAATACCCGGGACCGAGCTCGCGTTCGAGGAGCTCGAAATAACCAAGAAGGGCGTGAGCATGCGGCTGATCAACACGTCGCACACGCCTATCAAAGTATCGATGCGGCTAAACTTCTACGACGAGCGAGCCAACTCGCTGGGATATACGATCATCGGGCTGCGGGAAATACCCCCGGGCAGCTACGTCAACATCGCCGAGAACCACCTCAACGGCAACTGGAGAAAATGTCGGGACGCCTATCGCGCGGAGTGGCGTCCGATGACCTACGAGCTGGTCTACGAATGATCCGGCATGAAAATCGCGAATGATATCACCGAGCTCATAGGAGGCACGCCCTTAGTCAGGCTCGGGGCGGCGGCACGCGGTGCGCGCGCTGAGGTCGCGGCTAAGCTTGAATATTTCAACCCCGGCTCTTCGGCGAAGGACCGCGCCGCCCTCGGCATGATCGCTCAGGCGGAGGCGGACGGCAAGCTTAGGCCGGGCGCTGTGATCGTCGAGCCCACAAGCGGCAACACGGGCGTCAGCATTGCTATGATAGCGGCGGCGCGCGGTTATCGCACAATCCTGACCATGCCCGAAAATATGAGCGCCGAACGCCGCACCCTGCTTCGCGGTCTTGGCGCGAAACTCGTCCTGACCCCGAGTGAGCGCGGCATGGAGGGCGCGATCGAAGCCGCGGAGAGCATTCTCGCCGCCACACCCGGCGCGGTCTCGCTCCGCCAGTTCGACAACCCCGCCAACCCCGCGGCGCACCGCTCGACGACGGCGGAGGAAATATGGCGCGACACGGACGGCAATGTTGACATCTTAGTCGCGGGCGTAGGCTCGGGAGGGACCATAAGCGGGACGGCGTCGAAGCTCAAGCAATATAACCCGGCTCTGCTGGCTGTGGCGGTCGAACCCGCGGAATCCCCCGTATTATCGGGCGGCTTGCGGGGCCCGCACATCATTCAGGGCATCGGCGCGGGCTTCGCCCCCTCCAACCTGGACCGTTCGCTGATCGACATCGTAATGCCCGTCGCGGGGCGCGACGCGCTCGCGACCGCGAGAGAGCTGATTCGCAGCGAGGGCATCCTCTGCGGTATCTCATCGGGCGCGGCGGCGTTTGCCGCGATAACTATGGCCAAGGATCCCGCGCGCGAGGGACAGAGAATCGTCTTCATCGTCCCCGACACGTCCGACCGCTATCTGTCGACCGAGCTGTTCGCGGAACCGGACGAATCGGGCAAAGGAGAGTGAACGGCAATGACAACCAGAAACAACGCGCCTGATATCGACGCCATCACGAGCGTACTGCTGGGTGAAGGTGCCTCGCCGCGCAACATCCCGCGCCACACAACGCCCCTACCATCGCCCGCCGCGCTGGAGGAGATGATGGGCATCCTGCGCGAGGCTCTTTATCCCGGTTTTTTCAGCCCCTGCGCGCCGAATGAGGTCTCGATGCGCCACCAGCTCGCCGCGCGCCTAGACGACGTATTCCGCATTCTCGCCGAGCAGATCGGGCTCGGCATCTGCTTCATCTGCACCGATACCCGAAGAGACTGCACCTACGCCGAAGAAGCCGCCTACGGCATGGCGAGCGATTTCATGTGCCGTCTGCCCAAGATCCGCGACCTCCTCGACGGCGACGTGCTTGCCGCCTTCGAAGGAGACCCCGCCGCGAAGAGCAGGGCCGAGACGATCTTCTGTTATCCGTCGATCCTGACCATGACCAACCACCGCATAGCGCACGAGCTGTACAAGCTCGACGTGCCGGTCATCCCGCGCATCATCGGCGAGATGGCGCACTCGCGCACGGGCATCGACATTCACCCGGGCGCGCAAATCGGCGAAGAGTTTTTCATAGATCACGGGACAGGCGTTGTGATCGGAGAGACCTGCATAATCGGCAGACGCTGCCGCCTCTACCAGGGAGTAACGCTGGGCGCGCTGTCGTTCCCCAAAAACGCGGACGGCGCTCTCACAAAGGGGTTGCCGCGGCACCCCGTCCTGGAGGACAACGTCACGGTCTACGCGGGCGCGACGATCCTGGGGCGCGTCACGATCGGCGCGGGCTCGCTGATCGGAGGCAACGTCTGGCTCACTCACGACGTACCGCCCGGCTCGAAGGTCATCCAGCAACACTCGACAGCCCCCGGCACGACCGACCAAATGCTCGGCTCGCGGGGCCACAACCGCGCCGAGAAAGCGTAACGGCGTCAACCGCGCGGCGAAGAGACAGGCCTGACCGCGTCCGATAGGCGCGGCTAGTTCCCCATCACGACCTTCTTAACGCCGCGCTTTGCCAGCCACGCGCCCGCGCGCTCGCGCAAGTCGCCCTGCAGCACGACCTTGCCGTCCTCCACGCGCGAACCGCAGCCGAGCCCCTTCCGCATCATGGACGCAATCTCGTCCGCCTGCTTCGCGGACGGCGCGGGACTGCAAGAGACCACGGTCACCTCACGCCCGCCGCGACGGGCTCTCTCGCGGTGCAGCGTCGCCTGACGCGCCGCCGCCAGAAACGCTCCGGCATCCTCCTCGCTTTCCCCCGGCGCTGCCGCGGGCTTCACCGGCGCGTGTTTTTCTCCGCCGTCCCGAGCATTCTCACGCAACCCGAGCGCCGCGCCAATCGACACCGCAAGCCCTTCCCCGTCGTCCAACGAGACTCCGGGAAGCGTTTTTGCCTTCGTAATCTTTATCTTTCCTTTTTTCTCCCGCGCCACCGCACGACACCCCCACGCTTGTAATGATCACGGCTTTTCGAAAATTATAGCGCATCTTCCTTCGCCGCCAACGCCAGCGTGGTTCGTGTCTCGTAAGCGTGTTTGCCATCGGGTTTCCGTCACCACGGACAACACCCACATTAACGCCGCCCGCAAAAAAACCGCCCCGAAGGGCGGTGTGGTTTATAGTACAAATCTGCCGCTTGGGTCTAATGGTTATTATCCAGTTTGCGGACGCCTTCGATAACCTCGTCCAGTGTCAAGCCTTCCTGCAATTGATCACGCTCGGCAGTATAGTCACCCTCACCTTTGCCAAACTGCCGGATAAAGTACGCGGTACCTACCGCGCCTAACTCTTTGGTCAACACAGCCATACCTTTTTTTCTGACAACGCTTGGATTGCGGAAATCTACCGCTGTGTTACCGTTCATCCGTTGTCACCTCCATAAGCCACGATACAGGGTTCGATACCATTATATTCAAGTTCAGCTTTCTCGCCGAACGCAATAAGCGATCATCCGTCGTCAAAAACACGTCCACCCCATAGGACTCAGCCAAAGCCAAGTGTAAACTGTCAAAAGGTTTGAGTCCATGTCCGACGAAAGACCTCGCCAATTTTTCAACCTGCGGCGTCAGTTCCAACCTCTCGCGCGAAGCCACAAGGAGCATTTGAATTTTTTCAAGTCGATCAATATCCTGCAGCTTTGACAATTCATACTCAATCATGCCGCTCGATATCAATGACCATTCGCCCCGCTCGCAATGCGAAATGATCGTCAGAACCGACTCCGCTTCCAGATAAACCCTGTCCGGTGATAGATCATCGTATGGGCGATTCAGGCAACAGACATCCATATATATCTTCAATTTGTTCATAGCTTACCTCCCGTCGTAATTATATGCCACCGAAGATGAAATCACAAACGCAAGGATTTCATAGGACGATTATGCACCCTCTTCCGTGTTAAAAATCCCTAGGGCCGCGACGGAATTAACAGAATAATCCGCGTTATTTTCCATCATCATGTATAATCGCCATACGGTAGTTTTTAAAATATTTTGCGTCGGTCAAGGCATTTCATGATTTATGAAGGGAGAGTTTGATATGGAGCATGATTTCCGGCGAACGCTAATTGCTGTAAATACTTTGATAGCAACACATTTCCCCCCCCCCCCCCGCGTACACGTGTATTATTCCGCGCCTTTATACTTTTTAGCCTCACACTGATTTCCACGGCGATAACAGGACGCACGGCAAGGCCCGCGTGGGCGAACCCATTTAATATCGCAGACGGACCGATCACGATCACGAAGATCGACGATAATAACCTCAACGTAGCTCAAGGTACGAACGATACACCGCTTTCCAAGACTACGCAAATTACCATCGGAGGCACGTGGCCATATGGAACCCCGATCGGCAATGACGAAGCCGTGATCACCGTAGACGACGCGGAGGCTAAAATAGAACTCAACGGCGCAATGATCAATGTCAGCTACACAGCAAACACCGCATGCGCGTTCGCGCTCATAAACACTGCCTCGGTCGACCTCACCCTCTCCGGTTCAAACTATCTCAGTAGCGGATTTAACAGAGGCGGGCTGGAGGTTTCAGGTGAGAATAAGCTGTCTATCAACGCGACAAGCGCCGGTTCTCTCCGAGCCACGGGTGGCGGCGACGGCGCGGGCATCGGCAGCGGCTACAACGGCAGCGGCGGGACGATCACCATCAACGGAGGCACGGTGAACGCCACGAGTGTCGAGGGCGCAGGCATCGGCGGCGGCGGCGACCACGGCAACGGCGGGACAGTCATCATCAACGGAGGCACGGTGAACGCAACGAGCAACGGCAACGGCGCGGGCATCGGCGGCGGCAACGGCGGTGGTGACGGCGGGAAGATTACCGTCAATGGAGGCACAGTTACAGCAACGAGTACAAACGGTCCCTGTGACATCGGCCCCGGCGCTGCCGGTCTTGATGGAAATATCTTCATCACAGGCGGCAGTGTCTACACGAAGCGCAGCGGCGGAATTAGCGTCTCCCCTCAGCCGAAGAATCTCGCGAATCCGAGCGTTCCTGTCTACCTCAACAAATTACTGGTAGGCAGCAGTTCAAACGCAAACAAACAACTCTCCGGGTGCGTCATCGACGGTGTGTCCGCCGCATACGGTGTGAATGATGTCAAAACCGACAGCACGGGATATGTTTACTTCTGGCTGCCTGCAAACGCTCCCGGCAGCGTTGTCGTGACGGCAGACAATAATTCAGCGTACGGCTTGGGTTTTGCGCGGGCGGCGGACACCGTAAACGACGAGAATTTGCTTCTTCTCGGCGGCAATGAGCGCGTCAGCGGTGTGAAGATAAAGTCCCCTGATCTGGACATGACAGTCGGGGAGATTTGCCAATTATCCGCAGACATCACCCCCTCGGGCGCTGTGCTGAAAGTCGCGCGGTGGAGCAGTAACAATCCGACTATCGCGTCGGTTGATATAAACGGAAACGTGGAGGCTATGTCGGTCGGCACGGCTACAATAACCGTAACCACAGACGACGGCGGCAAAACGGACACCTGCGCCGTCACCGTGACAGACCCGACCCTGTTGCACTCTATCGGCAGTTCGAGCAGCTGCGTAGCGGGCGCGGCGGGCGGCGCGGCGTTATGCGGGGCGGCGGGCGGCTTGCTCGCGCGACGTAGGAAGCGCGGAACCCGCAGATCATAACCGCGAGCCGTAACCGAACGCGATAGACCAAACATGAACGCCCGTGGGAACAGAAGAAACCCTGCGGGCGTTTTTGCCTTCGACGCGGGGCGTGTGGCTTGGCTGTGTCCGTTCATCGTTTTCAATCACTTGACAGCCGCGTTTCTGCGCGCTACTATGGTTCTTGAATGATATTGCATACAATGAATGTAATCCCATAGCATAGGCAATTTCGGAGGTGTTGGCATGGATCTTGAGGGCTGGGAGAGCCTCTTCGGTCTTGGGGGGCGGGTCGTCGTCGTTACGGGCGGGGCTTCGGGCATCGGGCGCGGGTGCGCGGAGTTTTTATCTCGCGTGGGCGCGAGGGTTTGTCTATGGGACATCGGCGCGGCGGCGGGCGCGGAGGCGGCTCGCGAGATTGGCGGCGACGCTTGCGCCGTTTGCTGCGACGTCGGATCCGACGCGTCGTGCCGGGAAGCGGCTGGCGAGACGGTTCGGCGCTTCGGCTCGGTCTTCGGGCTCGTCAACGCGGCGGGCGTCATTCGCCGAAAGGACGTGGTCGAGCTCACCGAGGCGGATTGGGATGCGGTTCTGGACGTCGGGCTGAAAGGCGCGTATCTCGTGTCAAAATACCTCGTCCCGGAGATCGCGAAAGCGGGCGGCGGCAGCATCGTTAACATCGGCTCGGGCTGGGGCATCAAGGGCGGGCCGAAGGCGGCGGCGTACTGCGCCGCGAAGGGCGGTCTGGTCAACTTGACGCGCGCGATGGCTATCGACCACGGGCCGCAGAATATCCGCGTCAACTGCGTCTGCCCCGGCGACGTCGACACGCCGCTGTTGCGCGACGAGGCGCGGCAGTTGGGGCTCGACCTCGTGCAGTGGCTGGCGGACAGCGCGGAAAGGCCGATTCATCGGCTGGGCACGCCGCTTGATATAGCAAAGGCGGTTTATTTCTTTTTGAGCGACCTATCCCCCTGGGCGAGCGGTTCGGTGCTCGCGGTTGACGGAGGAGGCACGGCATGAGCAAACTCAATTCACACCCGTACATTCCAAACTTCGGCGCGGAGATTCAGGCCGAGATGCTGCGCGAGATCGGCGCGACGAGCGTCGACGAATTTTTCGAGTGCATCCCCGACGAGCTGCGCTTTAAGGGCAAACTCGACCTGCCCGAACCGATTCTCTCGGAGGCCGCTCTCAAACGGCATATAGAGAAGATCGCGGCGAAGAACACGAGCGCAAACGAGGCGATCTCCTTCTTGGGGGGCGGATGCTGGAATCACTACGTACCCGCGTCGTGCGACGAGATCAACAGCCGCTCGGAGTTCCTCACCGCCTACGCGGGAGACCCTTACGAAGATCACGGGCGCTTTCAGGCGCTATTCGAGTATGAGAGCATGATGGCGGAGCTGCTTGAGATGGACGTCTGCAACGTGCCGACCTACGACGGGACGCAGGCGGCGGGCACTGCGCTGCGCATGGCCGCGCGCATAACGGGGCGCAATCGCGTACTCGTTCCCGCGCTGATGAACCCCGACCGCATGAAGGCGATCAAAACATACCTGTCCCCCGACATCAGCGTCGATACAATCGAAGCGGCGAACGATCTCACGCTCGACACGGCCCGGCTTAAAAACAAACTCACCTCGGACACGGCGGCGCTCTTTATCGAGAATCCGGCGTTCCTGGGCGTGATCGAGACGCGGGGCGGGGAGATGGCGCGCGCCGCGCGCGAAAACGGCTCGCTCTTCGTCGTATGCTGCGACCCGTCGTCATTGGGCGCGCTGACGCCGCCCTCCGGCTATGGGGCGGACATAGCGTGCGGCGAGATTCAACCGCTGGGCATACACATGCACTACGGAGGCGGGCGGGGCGGATTTATCGCCACGCGCGACGAAGAGCAGTACGTGCAGGAGTTCCCCTCGCGCCTCTTCGGGATTGCCCCCACCACTCACGGCGAATGGGGCTTCGGCGACGTCGCCTGGGAGCGCACGTCGTTCGCGAAGCGCGAAAACGCCAAAGAGTTCGTAGGCACGGCGGCGGCTCTCTGGGGCATCACCGCGGGCGTCTATCTGGCGACCATGGGGCCGAGCGGCATGGCGGAGCTCGGCACGGGCTTAATGCGGCGCGCGCGCCACCTGGCGAACAAGCTGGCCGCTCTGCCCGGCGTCAGGATACCGACCACCGCGCCGTTTTTCAAAGAGTTCCCCGTATGCTTCCGGGATACCGGCAAGAGCGTGGAAGCGATTAACAAGGCTCTGCTTGTACGCGGCATATTCGGAGGGCACGACCTGTCGCCGGACTATCCGAATGTGCAAAACACGGCGCTCTACGCCGTCAGCGAGACGCACACGCAAGCGGACATGGACGCGCTCGTCCGCGCGCTCGCGGAAATCCTGAAAGCGTAGGGGGGCCCGATCATGGAAATGGGAAAACGTGACATGAATAAGAAAATCCGCTCATACCACCAGGCGCGGTGGGACGAGCCGATCATCTTCGAGCTCTCGCGCCCGGGCGAACGCGGAATTCTCCTGCCCGAAGCGGAGCCGGAGGTTCGCGCCGCGGGCGTGCCCGAGCTGGGCGCGATGGCCCGCAAAACGCCCCCCGCGCTGCCCGAGATGTCGCAGATGCGCGTGCTCAAGCACTATATGCACCTGAGCCAGGAGAATATCGGCGCGGACGAGACCGTCGATATCGGGCAGGGCACCTGCACCATGAAGTACAGCCCCAAGATCAACGACCGCCTCGCGTCACTGCCCGCGTTCGCGGACACGCACCCGAGACAGGACGAAAGCACCGTGCAGGGAACGCTTGAAATACTCTACAAGACCGAACAGTACATGAAGGCCATCTCGGGCATGGATCGTTTCTGCCTGCACCCCGGCGGCGGTTCGCAGGCGATTTTGGCGATAGCTACGATCATCCGCGACTGGGTGGACGACCAAGGCCTCGGCGAGCAAAAGGACGAGATCATCACAACGATCTTCTCGCACCCGTCGAACCCCGCGTGCGCCGCGATCAAGGGCTTCAAGCTGATCACAATCTACCCGGACAAGGACGGGCGTCCCGATCTTGAGGCGTTAAAGGCCGCGGTAAACGAGCGCACGGCGGGGCTGCTGATCACAAACCCCGAGGACATCGGCATCTACAACTCGCGCATCAAAGAATTTACCAAGCTTGTACACGACGCGGGCGGGCTGTGCAGCTACGACCAGGCGAACGCCAACGCGCTGCTGGGAATTACGCGCGCGCGCGAGGCGGATTTCGACCTCTGCTTCTTCAACGTCCACAAGACGTTCTCCTCGCCGCACGGCTGCGGCGGGCCGGGGTGCGGAGTCGTCGGGGTTCGCGAAAGCCTCGTCAAGTACCTGCCCGCGCCGCTCGTTGGTTACGACGAAAACAATGACCGCTACTTCCTCGATTGGGAGAGCCCGTCGCGCACGGCGCGCGTCAAGGACTTCTACGGCGTGCTGCCCGCGATCATCCGCGGATTCGCCTGGATTTTATCTCTGGGCGGCGACAACCTGCGCGAGGTCTCGCGCGCGGCGGTGTTGAACAACAACTATGTATTCAAGAAGATCACGGCGATGCGCGGCGCGGACGCTCCGTACGCGGAGGGCGAGTACCGCATGGAGCAGGTGCGCTACAGCCTGCAAAGGCTGCGCGAAGAGACCGGCGTCGGCGTCGCTTCCGTGATCAACCGCATGTTCGACTTCGGCATGCACCTCTGGTCGAGTCACGAGCCGTGGATCGTGCCCGAACCCTTCACGGTGGAGCCGACCGAAAGTTACTCGAAAGCCGAGCTTGACGAATACCTCGCCGTCCTCGAGCAAGTAATAACCGAGTGTTACGAGACGCCGGGCGTCGTGCTTGCCGCGCCGCACAATGCGGCGATACGCCACGTCGATCACGACGTCCTCGACGACCCCGCGCGGTGGGCAATCACCTGGCGCGCGTATCGCAGGAAATACAGCGGCTACTTCGAGCCGCGGGGGTAGCCGGTGACCTCGCGGGCTCGCCTGGGACTGATCGTCAACCCGATCGCCGGCATGGGCGGGCGCGTGGGGCTGAAAGGTACGGACGGCGGAGATACGCTTCGCCTCGCCGTGGAAAGGGGCGCGGTCCCTCGCGCGGGCGAACGCGCGGCGCAAGCCCTGCGGGCGCTGTTAGAGCGGCGCGAGCCGCCTGACGACGCTGTTCTGTACGCGGGCGCGGGCGAGATGGGCGAACGAGCGGCAAGGGACGCGGGATTCGCGGCGGTCATTGTAGGCAAGAAACGCACATGCGGTCCGACCGGACCGGAGGATACGCGCGAGGCGGCGTTAAGGATGATGGAAGAGGGCGTGTCGCTGATCCTCTTCGCCGGAGGCGACGGAACCGCCCGCGACATTCACGCCGCGGCTGGAGAGCGGCAGACCGTCCTCGGCATCCCGGCGGGCGTAAAAATTCACTCCGCCGCCTTCGCCCGTTCACCCGCGCAGGCAGGCATTCTCGCCGCGCTCTATCTGTCCGGGAGAAGCGCCGTCCGCGAGAGGTTGGCCGAAGTCATGGACATCGACGAGGAGGCGTACCGCGGCGGCGTGCTGCGCGCGACGCTTTACGGCTACCTGCGCATCCCCCACGAACGGGGCCGCGTGCAGGGGCTGAAGGCTGGTTCTCCCGCCTCGGAGGGCGCGCAAGCGGCGGCGATCGCCGCCTCCGTCGCCGCCGCAATCCAAGCGGAACCGGAAACGCTCTGGCTCATCGGCGCGGGCTCGACAACGCGCTGTTTAAAAGAGGCTCTCGGCGACAGCGGCGCTCTGCTGGGGATCGACGCGTACATGGGCGGCGCGTTTGCGGGATGGGACATGAACGAGCGCGGGATATTAAACATGATCGCGAAGCACGGCGCAAGACAAGTAAAGATCGTCCTGACCCCCATAGGAGGACAGGGCTTTCTTCTGGGCAGGGGCAATCAACAGCTCAGCCCTGAGGTAATCAGGCTCGCCGGCAAACAAAACCTGGTCGTCCTCGCGACGCCGAACAAGCTCCACGCGCTCGCGGGCGGCCCCCTCCTGTCCGACACCGGCGACCCGGCCCTCGACGCCGAGCTTGAGGGCTATTACCGCGTCATCACCGGCTGCGAACAGTTCTCAATGTACGCGCTGAGGGCTGTGTAGCAGGCGCGCGAATTTTAATCAATCACCGGAGGAGGATGTGCTGGCATGGAAAATCTATGCGTCTTCGGCGGATCTGTCTGGACAGGCCGCGCGGAATCATATCCGGCGGATACCGTGCTCACGGATGGGCACAAAATTAAAGCGGTGGGCATCTTCGAGGACGTAAGAAAGCATCCGCTCTTCCCCTCAAGCCGGATGCTTGAACTGAACGGAGAGTCGGTCGTTCCGGGGTTGTCCGACTCTCACTTGCACCTGCTCGCCTACGCGAAACAAAAAACCGCCTCAGACCTGACGGCGGCTAAGAACAAACAAGACATGCTCGACATTTTAAGAGAGCAAGCGTCAAAAATGAAGCCGGACGACTGGGTATGCGGCTGCAATTTCAACGAGTCGAACTGGCCGGGAGGCGTCATGCCCGACTGGGACGACCTGGACGCGCTCGAAATACCAAATCCCGTGCTGATTCAACGCGTCTGCACGCATATTACCGTGATTAACCGCAAGGCAACGGAGCTCTGCGGCGCGGGCGACGCGACCGGGGGTATCCTCGCGGAGGGAGCGCAGGCGGCGGCTCATTCAGCCATGAGCCGCGCCATGCACAATAACCGCGGGAGGCTGTCGGAATCCCTCAAGAACGCGTTGGATGAATGCGCGTCCTATGGCTTGACTTGCCTTTATACATGCGGTGCCGACAGCCTCGGCATGGAAGAACCGATGAGCCTCTATCAGGATCTGTACGCCTCGGACAATCTCAGCGCGCGCGTCTTTGCCTTTCACGACCGCCTCCCGTCGCCGGAGATGACGACCGGTTTCGGCAACCGATGGATAGGTTATCAGGGGCATAAGATTTTTCTCGACGGAAGCTTGGGGGCCAGGACCGCGGCGCTGTCCGAAGCATACTTCGACGCGCCCGGCAAAAAAGGCGCGCTGCTTCACGAGACGAAGGACCTGGCGGAGCTGCTGGCGCGTCTGGAAGCGTGCGGGTGCCAAGCTCTCGTTCACGCGATAGGAGACGCCGCGCTCGACCAATTGCTGGAGGCGCTGGAGTCCGCGCGGGGCGCGTCCGCCCCTCGCGGGCTGCCTCTGCTCGTCAATCATTGCATGGTTTGCCGCCCCGATCAGATCGCCCGGATGCGGCGGCTCGGCGTGGGCGCGACGATACAGCCCACCTTCGTCTGCTCCGACAGGCGGATGGCCCCGCCGCGTCTGGGGAAACGAATAGACGAGGGCATCGCCTACCCATGGCGCGCGCTCTCGGACGCCGGGATTATCCTGAACGGCTCGAGCGACTGCCCGATTGAGCCGCTCAACCCCTGGCAAGCCATATGGGCGGCAGCCGAACGCAAGACCGACGCCCTCGCCGAGCCATGGATGCCCGGACAATGTCTGAGCGTCGAAGAAGCGCTGCGGCTCTACACCGTAAACCCGGCGCTCAGCTCGGGCACGGAGAGCTGGCGCGGAACCGTTGAGGTCGGGAAGGAGGCTGATTTCGTCATTCTGGACAGGAACATCTTCACGCAACCGGCAGTCGCGTTGAGAGAAACAAAAGCTGTGAGCACCGTCGCGGGAGGCCGCGTCACCCACGGAGACGCCGCCTGGACGCGCTAACCGGGAGGAGAGCCTTAGAATGGCAAAACCGATTGTTGTTATTTTCAGCGTAGTGTGCGACGACGGAATTGATGAGATCGAACGCCCGATCATTGAGCAATCAGGAGCCGAGATTGTCGTCGTGAATAATCTGGAAGAGTTCGAGCCTTATATCTCCAAAATGGAAGTTCTCATCATCGCGAATGCCGACATCAACAGGGACGTCCTCTCCCGCGCCGTAAAATGCAAGGCGGTCGTCCGTCACGGCATGGGCGTGGACAATGTCGACGTCAAAGCCGCGACTGATTTTGGCATCATGGTGTGCAACGTCCCGGATTTCAACCTTGAAGAAGTCTCCGACCACGCCCTGGCCTTCGCGCTGGCGCTTGCCCGCTATATGCCGCACTACAACTGGACGGTCCAGCAGGACAAGACGTGGCACCACATGAGCTATCCCGTCCCCCGCAGGATCGGCAGCATGGCGCTCGGCATCGTGGGCTTCGGCAGGATTGGCCGGGTTCTCGCCCGCAAGGCGATCCCTCTCTTCGGCGAGGTTAGCGCGTATGACCCGTACATGGACCGCGAGGCAGCCGCGCGGGCGGGCGTTCGCGTTTATGACGAGCTTGACGATCTTCTCCGCGAATCAGACATCGTCAGCGTGCATGTGCCGATGACCGAGGAAACATATCACCTGATCGACGAGCGGCGCATCCGCCTGATGAAGCCCACCGCGCACCTGATCAACACCTCGAGAGGCTCTCTCGTGGATATGGAGGCGCTGACTGTCGCCCTGCGCGAGGGCGTCATCGCGGGTGCCGGCTTCGACGTGATCGAAGGCGAATTTTCACCGGACATGAACCACCCGATGTTTGGCGAAAAGCGCTTTTTCTTCACGCCCCACACGGCGTGGTACACGCAGGACGCGCTCCGCAAGCTGCGCACAATCTCCTCGGAGGAAGCGCGCGACGTCGTCATGGGCAAAATCCCCATCGGCAGGCTGAACGGCGTTCCCATCAGGGACACCGAACAGACAGGCTGATCAAAAACATAGTGATAGGAGTGAGCTTATTGATGAAGCGTTTATTCTCCATTCTGGCTCTGACAGGTTTGTTAATTATGCTTGCCTCCGGAGGCTCGGAGGCGGCGGCGTACAGGATGAAAATCGCATCGGTCGGCAGCGAGCAGCACCCGAGCACTCCCGCTCTGCACGAGTTTAAAAAATACGTCGAAGAGAAGAGCGGCGGCCGGATACAGGTCAGCCTTCATATTAACGCCTCTTTGGGCGGCGACAGGCAGGCCACGGAAGCTATGCAGCTCGGCACTCTCGAGGCGGGAATTATCGGCAGCTCTATCCTCGCCACGTTCGAGCCCAAATTCAACATTTTCGAATTCCCGTTCCTTTTCAAGGACGACGCCACGGCAAAGAAGCTCATCGACGGAGAAGTCGGCGAGATGCTCGGCAAGGAGCTGCTCAAGCAGGATCTGCGCGTAATCGGATACGGGGTTAACGGCTTTCGGCACATCACCAACAACCGCAACGCCGTCACAAAACCCGCCGATTTGAGGGGTATCAAGATCCGCACGATGGAAAACCCCATCCACATAGCGACCTTCAAGGCGTTCGGCGCAAACCCGACGCCGATGAATTTCGGCGAGCTCTACACCGCTCTCTCGCAGAAGACCGTGGACGCGCAAGAGAACCCGATCAACCTGATCTATACGTCCAAATTTTACGAGGTGCAGAAATACCTTTCGATGACCGGGCATCTTTACGCGGTCGCGCCGCTCGTGACGAGCGAGCTTTTCTTCGGCAAACTGCCGAAGGATTTGCAGAAAGTCGTATCGGACGCGGGCGTCGTCTACCGCGATATGCAGCGCAGGCTGACGATTCAGGAAGAGGAGAAGATGATCGCCGACCTGAAAAAAAGCGGCATGAGCATCAACGAACTGAGCGCCTCTGAAAAAGCGGAGTTCCAGAAGCTCGCCCAACCGATCTATGCACAGTTCGAGAGCAGAGTCGGCAAGGAGCTGTTGGA
>Ga0153940_1000318_pt1 | contig 27126 bp, 22 predicted proteins | sample TSNJ024MetaG_FD_104736 | JGI IMG/M metagenome (GOLD analysis project Ga0153940, IMG submission 104736) | Attine ant fungus gardens microbial communities from New Jersey, USA - TSNJ024 MetaG | ecosystem: Host-associated > Fungi > Mycelium > Unclassified | place: USA: New Jersey, Brendan T. Byrne...
GAGGCGTTGACGCGCTTCCGCCGCATCGCGGGCGGAGACCGAACTACGCTCGTGGAGCTTGAGCTGGTCACGGGGAGGCCTCACCAAGCGCGTGTACACATGGCTTCGATCGGGCATCCTATCATAGGAGACGCGAAATACGGGAGGGGTAATCGACAGACGGATGCAGGCAGGTTGATGCTGCACGCTTATTCGGTCGCCTTCCCTCTCGACGAAGCCCTTCCGGAAAGGCTTCGCGGCTTGAGCGTTGAATCCCCGATACCTTCGGTTTTTAATCGCTTCAGTTTTTTGTCCGAAAATTAAAATTGCCTTAAAAAGAAGCGCAAATTGTGGAATAGTCAGAATATATTTTCCGATGAATACTACTTTACCTTTTCACTGATAAGTCCTACAATAATATTCAGCGTCTCAAGATGTATTTTACGTTAACAGTACTACCAAAAATCTGGGGAGGGATTTGTGTTATGTCTGTCACAAAACGTACTTCGAAAAACGTTCTCCTGGACACCGCACTGAAGAATTTTTACGGCGCGGCGGAAGAGATGGGCCTCGAAGATAGCCTTGTTGAAATTCTCAGCCGTCCTGAGAGAGCGATCTGCGTGTCGTTGCCCATCACCATGGACGACGGCAGCGTTCGTGTTTTCGAAGGCTACCGTGTCCAGCACTCTACAGCCCTTGGACCCGCAAAAGGCGGGTTCCGTTATCACCCGGATGTGGATTTGGAAGAGTGCGAGGCTCTCGGCAGCCTCATGACCTGGAAGTGCTCGCTGGCGGGTATCCCCTACGGCGGGGGCAAGGGCGGCGTAGCTTGCGATCCTCTCGAGCTCTCCATGACCGAGAGAGAGCGGCTCACCCGCACCTATGCGGCGCGCGTCGCTCCGATCGTGGGCGAGTGGCTTGACGTGCCGGCTCCGGACGTCAACACGGGCGCGCCCGAGATGGTCTGGTTCATGGACACGATCAGCAAGCTCCGCGGCAGGCTGGAGCCCGGTGTGGTCACAGGCAAGCCGATCTCCATCTGGGGTTCGAAGGGGCGCACGGCCGCGACCGGTGTGGGTGTGGCGACCTGCATCAAAGAACTCCTCAAATCTGTGGGCGCGGACGTGAATGGCGCGCGGATTATCGTGCAGGGCTTCGGCAACGTGGGCACTTTCTGCGCTAAGACGATGCTCGAAGCGGGCGCGGTCGTAGTCGGCATCTCCGACGTAACCGGCGGATACTATTGTCCGAAGGGCATCGACGTCGAGAAGGCTATCGCTCACGTGACGAATCACCCGAAGAAACTGCTCGACGGCTACACGCAGGACGGCATGGAGAAGGTGTCCGGAGAGGACATCCTCTTGGTCGAAGCGGAGGTTCTTGCCCCCTGCGCGCTCGAAGGCGCAATAAACGGCAAAAACGCGGGCAAGCTGAATGTGAAGTACATCGTTGAAGGCGCAAACGGCCCGATTACTCCCGAGGGAGACGCGATCCTTGACGAGAGAGGCATCACCGTGGTTCCCGATTTCCTCGCCAACTCCGGCGGCGTCATTGGTTCCTACTTTGAGTGGGTGCAGAACCTGAACGGCTTCTTCTGGACGGAGGAGGAGTACAACAATCGCCTGATTCCGATCATGACCGATAACTTCTATCGCGTCTGGAACTACGCGAATAAGAACGAAGTCAAGATGCGCCGCGCCGCTTTCCTGGTCGCGATCAAGCGCGTCGCGGACGCCGTGAAGATGCGCGGCACGTTCCTCTAAAAATAAAAATATAAAAGCTATAACACCGAATTCCACAAAACAACCGGCGCGATTCTTGCGTCGGTTATTTTCATTTTGGGGTAAATTTATGCGATAATGTGATGAATCGAAACGGCCCTTTTGTTAATAAGGAGGTTCAAAAATGGCAGAATTTAACACCACGCGGTTTTATGGCAGTAAACAAGACCGCGGGCGCAAGACGCTTGTCCCGGCGATACTTGCACTCTTGGCGCTGGCTGTTCTCGTCTGCGTTATCTTCCGCGGCGGAGCTAAGGGGCCGGAGGACGCGCTGCCGAAGATGGACTCGGTTTATCAGGTATTGGTAAAGATCGAGAACCCCGGGGTTCTTCGAAATAGAATCAAGACCGTGCGAACGGTTTTAAGCAGTATTCAGCGTATGCCCCCTATGGCTATACCTGACGACCTGAAGAACGCTGCAGAGGGCTGGGAGGGCGTCTGGGAGTGGGCGGACTCACTGCTGCTTCTTGCGAACAGCGCCGCGTTTATGGCCGCCGGGGAAGAATACGAAAAACCTACGCAGATTTACCTCTCGTTTATCCCAAATGAAAAGGCCTTCGGCGAGATGATCTCAAATCCCGGTCATCCGCTGTATACGATCGAAAAATGGGATCAGGATAAGGGCAAAGAGGGCTGGATCGCAAAGCCCCGCGACCCGGCCGGGAAGCTGCCCAAACTGTACGTGCTTCGTCAAAGCTCGAGTAAGGGCGCGCCCGTCTTCGTATCAGACAACCCGGATTCTATTGACCGCATGAAGAGAGCTTACGCCAGTAGCTTAAACCGCTTGTCCATCAAGCGGCGCAACGCCGCGCCGGACTTTGTTCAGGCGAAAGTTTCGATGAAGACGCGCGACGGCGAGACGAAGGTGGCAACGTCGGAGGTCGCGTGGATTGAAGACGATACGAGCGCGCACATTCAGATCGCCGCGAACGCCATTAGTTTGATAACCGGCAACAATATGCCAAAGAGCGGTGTGCGCGGGTTCGATTTCCCATTGATGGGGAGTGGGGATGTGACGATGATCTCGGCTATCGATATCCCTTACTTGTGCTTCTTCGCGTCCCCGCGGGCGATCGACCCGGTTCACGACGTACTGGACAAGAGCGTGGGTAAATTTGCCGGAATGGTGCCGGAGCCTCTGATGACAATGATATACGAAGTAATGAAATTTGGACGAATCACCGTTGTCGCGGTTTCGGGCAAGGATGAGGCGCTCGAAGACGGCGTGGTTTACTTTGTGGTCGAGTCAAAGGCGAAGGAAGCGATGGACAGGCTGGCAAATGTAGTGAAGTTGGCAATGCGCAAGAGCTCGCTTCCCGGATGGGACTCGTTTTACACCTTGAACCTGAGGCGCGGCCTAAACGTCGTATTCGCGCACAAGAGCGACGCTATGATGTTTGGGATCGGTACGCGCGACCAATATTCGAAAAAGGCTCAGATTCCGAAGAATATCAAGGATTTCGCAGCGCCGAAGGACATCGCAAATCTGGTCGTGACGCCGACGTTTTTTGGTTTGTTGACAAATGATATGAGCAAGAGTTTGTTTGGAGGAAACGCCGACATGCGATTTTTACATGAAATGGCGGAGAAAAATTGCACGGTTCAGATGCGCGTGATCACTCCGGAGAAATCTGATATTGGTTTTTATTGGGGAACGCCCGCGAAATAGCGGAACGACCCCATCCGGCCCGTCGGCAGCCGGAATCTACGTCGGTTTAACGCCAAACAGATATATCAGAAGTCGGTTAGTATTTGCTCTCCCGAGCCTCTTCTTGCGGCTTATCCGCGAGTTTTACGGGGACACCGCGATAGTGGCGATGTTTTGTATGTGGAAATACAAAATTACCGCTTGACATCTGATATATCTGTGATAGGCTAATACCAATAAAAGGCAGAGGATAAGGATGGATAAAAGCATTGCGCTCGAAACGCTTCGCAGCAGGGTATATGAATATCTGAAAGAGCAGATCAGCGCCAAGAAGCTGGAGCCGGGGGTGTTTCTCGACCTGAGCCGAATCGGACACGAGCTCGGCATGAGCAGGACGCCTCTTCGTGACGCTCTCTTTCAGCTTGAGTCCGAGGGCTTTATTACTATCTACCCCCGCAGGGGCGTAATGCTGAACGTTTTAGACCTCCGAACGCTGCGCAATATTTACGAGATCATCGGAGCGCTCGAGAGCGCCGCGCTGCTGAACGCGGCTGTGAAATTTACCGAAGCGGATGTCGCAAGGATGGCGCTGCTCGACAAAGAAATGGATACACGGCTGAACCATGATGATTACGACTCGTACTACCGCCTTAACGTCGAATTCCACAACGTATTTCTGAACAAATCCGAGAACGAAGAGCTCAAGCGATCCGCGAGGATTCTTCGCGAACGCCTTTACGACTTCCCCCAAAGCCGCGGATTGCTCAAAGAATGGGAGCAAAGCAATCTTAAAGAGCACCTGGAGTTGGTCAAGCTGCTGGAGACAGGCAATTTTCTCGCGGCGTCCGAATACTTGAGAGACGTACACTGGTCCTTCTCTGTACAAGAAAGATATATCAGGAAATATTATTTCGCGCTCAGGAGCGAGCACGGCAAAGGAGGGTGAGGCAGGCATGGGGATCGTCTTTGACATCAAACGCTATGCGATTCACGACGGTCCCGGCATACGCACGTCTGTCCATTTGAAGGGCTGTCCGCTCTCGTGTTTCTGGTGCCACAACCCGGAGAGTCAGGACTTCCGCCCGCGGATACTCTTTCGCGGAGGCAGGTGTATCGGCTGCGGCGCGTGCGTCTCCGTCTGCCCGAGCGGCGCGGTTGCGCCCGACGGAGGCATACCCGCGGACGAATCGGCGCGCTGCACAGGCTGCGGCGCGTGCGCGAAGGCTTGCCCCGCCGCCGCGCGCGAGCTATGCGGAGAGTCGCTGACCGTACGCGAGGTGATGGCGGAGATCATCAAGGAACGCCTCTTCTACGACCAATCCGGCGGCGGAGTCACCTTCACCGGCGGAGAGCCTCTCTCTCAGAGCGAGTTCCTGATGGAACTGCTCGCCGAGTGCAAAAGAAACGAAATACACACGGTGATCGACACCTGCGGCTTTGTCGGATCAAAAACTCTCTTGGACACACTTCCCTACACCGACCTTTACCTGTATGACATTAAGCACATGGATCCGCAAAAGCACCGGAAATTTACGGGTGTGGACAACGACGTGATCCTCTCTAACCTGACGGCGCTCGGTGACGGAGGGGCAGCGATTCACGCGCGCATGCCCTTCATTCCGGGCGTCAACACCGACGAGGAAAACCTGCGCGCAATGGCGCGTTTCCTGACCGGGGTTAAGGGGGTCGCGCAGGTCAACCTGCTGCCGTACCACAGCGCGGCTGAGGATAAGCACACGCGCTGGGGGATGGAATACAAGCTCAAGGGCTCCGTGTTTGTGCCCACGGAGAGTTCGCTGCGCAAAGCGGCGCGTCTGCTGGAAGGTTTCGGCATATCGGTGAAAATCGGCGGATAAGTGTTTCAGGGTTGAGTTTAGGAGGGGTTTGGGATGAACGAACGCACGCAAAGATTACGCAATGAGAGTTTTGAGGCGCGCCCCGCTTTTTCCGCTGAGCGCGCGGTGCTTGAGACGGAGTTTTACCGGGAGAACGACGGCAAGTATGCTACGCCGGTTCTGCGGGGCATGAATTTCAAGTATATTTGTGAAAAAAAGACTATCTACATCGGCCCGGATGAGCTGATAGTGGGTGAGCGCGGCCCGCGTCCGAAGGCGGTTTCGTCTTTTCCGGAGCTGACCTGTCATTCTATTCAGGATCTTGAGATATTGGACGCGCGCGAGATGCAGAGCTACTCCGTGAGCCCGAGCGAAATTGAGGCGTACCGCGACACGGTCATCCCGTACTGGCGCGGGCGCAGTATGCGCGACAAGGCGTTCGCCAGGATGCCGAAGAAGTGGCTCGACCTCTACGAGGCGGGCGCGTTCACCGAGTTCGGCGAGCAGCGGGCCTTCGGACACACGGCGCTGGACGGATTGATCTACGAAAAGGGTATGCTCGACCTCAAAAAGGATATCGCCGATGCGCGCGCCGGGCTCGATTACCTTAACGACCCGGAGGCGACCGCGAAGGATGACGAGCTTCTGGGCATGGACTACTCCTGCGACGCGGTGATCATATTCGCGGAGCGCCACGCCGAGCTCGCCGAGCGGATGGCGAAGGAAGAAACCAACTCGGCGCGCAGATCGGAGCTTGAGAAGATCGCGCGCACATGCCGTTGGGTTCCCGCTCACGCGCCCCGCGATTTTTGGGAGGCCCTGCAGATGTACTGGTTTGTGCATCTCGGAACCATCACGGAGCTTAACGGATGGGACGCGATGAGCCCCGGGCACCTCGACCAACATCTCGCGCCTTTCTACGAGCGCGAAGTCGCGGAGGGTACGCTCGACCGCGAGAAAGCCAAGGAGCTGCTCTCCTGTTTCTGGATCAAGGTCAACAACACGCCCGCGCCCCCGAAGGTCGGCGTCACGGCGGCTGAGAGCGGAACGTACAACGATTTTACGAATATCAACCTCGCGGGCTTGAAGCGCGACGGCAGCGACGGCTCAAGCGACGTCACGTATCTGGTGCTCGAAGTCATCGACGAGCTCCGCTTGCTGCAGCCCCAGTGCAACATACAGGTCAGCGCGCGCACGCCAGATCAGGTTCTGCGCGCCGCGGGACGCGTCATTCGCAACGGCATGGGATACCCCTCCGTATTCAACGCGGACGTGGTAATTCAAGAGCAGATGCGCGTGGGCAAGACGCTGGAGGACGCGCGCGAGGGCGGCACCAGCGGATGCATCGAGACAGGCTGCGCGGGCAAGGAAGCCTATCTGCTGCACGGCTATCTCAACACGCCGAAGCTGCTCGAGTTTGCGCTCAATAACGGCGTTGATCCGCTGACCGGAAAGCAAGCCGGCATCCAAACCGGCGACCCGGCGTCCTTCGGCTCGTATGACGACGTCTATGAGGCGTTCCGAAAGCAGCTCACATACGCGGTGAACACCAAAATCGAGGCCGACAACTATCTCCGCGCGCGTTACGCGGAGTTCTTCCCCGCCACGTTCCTCTCGGTGGTCATTCGCGGATGTATTGAGAAGGGCAAGGATTATTACAACGGCGGCCCCCGCTACAACAGCGATTATATACAGTGCACGGGGATCGGCACAATCTCCGACAGCCTGTCCGCGATCAAGAAGCATGTCTTCGATGAAAAGAGCGTCAGCCTTGAGACGCTGATTGCCGCCTGCAACCGCAACTGGGAGGGCGACGAGGCTCTGCGCCTGACCATGTGGAACAAGACGCCCTTTTACGGTAACGATGACGACTATGCGGACGACATCATGCGCCGGGTTTACGAGAGCTTATTTGAGACAATCGACGGCAAGCCGAGCATAATAGGCCCGACCTATCACCTGAACATGCTCTCGACCACCTGCCACAATTATTTTGGCAAGATGACCGCGGCGACTCCGAACGGCCGTTTCGCGCGGATGCCCATCTCCGACGGCACTTCGCCAAGCCACGGCGCGGACCGCAACGGTCCGACCGCCGTCGTCAAGTCACTGGGCAAGATGGATCAGGTGAAATCCGGCGGAACGCTCTTGAACCAGCGCTTCCTGCCCTCCGTTCTGGCGGGCGAGGAAGGGCTCGAGGGCCTCGTGAACCTGATTCGCGCGTATTTCAAGCTCGGCGGGCATCACATCCAGTTTAACGTGGTAGACGAGGGGACGCTGCGCGAAGCCCAGAAGAACCCCGAGCAACACCGCGGTTTGCTCGTGCGCGTGGCGGGTTACAGCGATTATTTCGTGGATCTCGACAACTATCACCAGGAGGAGATCATCGCCAGAACAGCGCAGGAGACGATTTAACATACCGCGACCGCGTAGTATAATAAAATCGGCAGCCGGGTTGTGATATGTTCCGGCTGCCGGTTATTTTTTACGTCAATGGTTCTTGAGTGGTCGGGAAGTAGATGCGGATGTGCGTCACGCCCGCCAGAGCGTCGTCCGCCTTGCCGCCGGCGACCGGCGTTTTGACCCACGCGCCGCCGCCAAGTCGTACCATGACGAGGGGCTTCCTTCCGTAGGTCGACCAGATGTCCCAAAGCGTCTCGCCGCTCGCGGGACCCGGTACCAGGCCGCCCGCGAAGAGAGGGTATGTTCCGCCCAGCATGGATTTGCCGTCGGGAGCGCCGATGATCATCCACTGCGTCAAGTTCCACGCGCCCTGCATTTCCTTTGAGCGCAGCGCGTGATCCCAGGGTATTATCTGGAATCCGCCGATCAACCCGTGCGGCGACGTGCTGACGTCGACGACGCCGGAGTGTGAGGCGCGGATGCGCCCCGGTTCTTGGTAGAGCGTGCCCTCAAAGCGTCCCACGCCCAGCACCGGGCGGATGACGCGCGCGATCAAGGACGCGCCGCTTTTGCTCCACGCGGTGACCCGTCCCCCCGGAGAGTTCTCAAAATCGATCATATAGGGGATATCATCATTGCAGACGCGGAAAAGCAGCACGTCGCCCCGCTCGGGCAGACGCCCCTTCTCGAGGCCGCGCACCGTTCCGTCAGGCTCAAGGACCATAACCCGCGTTCCTACCGGCGGCGCCCACGCGCCGAAGAACCCGGCGCCGGCGGGGTAATCGATCACGAGCGCGGCGTCAGTACCCGCGGCCGGCGCGATTGTCTCGCGCGGGACAATGCTCATCGTGCGTCCTTTTTCGTTCTCAACGCTGATCAAAATATGCAGCGCGTTGACTGCGGACGCGGTGATCGAACCGGGCTTTCCCCAAGCGCTCGCCGTATAGCTGGGCCAACGGGTCTTGATCGGCAGGCGCACGACCTCACCCAGAGGGAAAACGCGCCCGTCCGGAAGCGACGCCTCCGCCGTCTTGCCCTCTTCAAATGGAACGCGTACTTCGTAAATCAAAGCAGGCTCCTCCTCGGCAAAGCAAACGGGTGACAAAAGCATAACCGAAAGCATGGCCGCGAGGCAAAGATAGATATTCTTCATAAAAACACCTCCAAAAGATGGCGGACTTCGGATAAAGTCGGCCAGACGAGAGGGGCGAACCAGATCGCCCAGATGTTGCCGAGAAAGTGAAAGAGCGTGGAGGTCGAGATATCGCCGTGACGCTCGCGCAGATAGCCCATCACGCAGCCGGGGACGAAGACGGCGAAGAGAAACGGCAGCCGCGCCACGAAGACGTGTGACGCTGCGAAGACAGCGCCCGTGAAGGCTATCGACCAAAAAGCGGAGAGCTTTTTGCGGAAGAGCGGCTGAATCCAGCCGCGAAAAAAAACTTCCTCAATGATGGCTGCGGCCAGCCCCGCGGCGAGCAGATTGAGCGTCCGCCAGAGCGGGCTGTAGCGCGGGAGCTGTTCCCACGGCCACAATATGGATACGACCGTGAGAGGAATCAGGAACACAAAAGTGACCGCGAGGGCTTCGATAAGCTTCTTGCGGTCGAATCTCCACTCAAGCCCATACGCCGCCGGGCATTCATGCCGCAGGCGGCACCACAGGAAGGGTGTATATAGGAAGACCATCCCGGCCAGGGCCGGGACGACCATCTTAACGATAGATGTCATGCGCTGTTCTGGATGCTTTTCTCCGCACACTCCGCGCAGGCGCCGTAATGGAAAACCTCCGTATGATCAACTGACGCGATGTCGTCGTGCACTGCGAGACCGTTTGCTTTCTCGTGAGGCAACGGGATATCGATGATTTTTCTGCACTCTTTGCACAGGAAATGACCGTGGGGTTCCGTCGACGGGTCAAAGTTGATCTTTCTGTCGTCTATCGACAGAGTGCGGACCAGCGACGCCTGCGCTAACAGCTGAACAGTGTTGTAAACGGTTGCAATCGACAACTTGGGGCAGAGCGGTTTGAGCTCGTAGTAAAGCTGCTCGGCGGACGGGTGATCGGACCGTCCTTCAAGCGCTTTCATAATCGCGATCCTTTGCGAAGTAATCTTCGCCCCCGCCGTTTGCAATTGTTTAACTCCATCGGCTATTGTTAAGGACACCGTGCCACCTCCATTCACTTTGTAATTAACACCTGAACATTATAACGGTTTTACGCCGGGACGCCACCATGGTTACGCAGATTTTTCACGAAAATATAAAAAACAGCGTAAGGTATTTCTCATTATATATGATTGACAAGGGCATTGACGAAAAACTTTCCATAATGTTGACTCAATAATAAAGAACGGGAGAAATCGATTGAAGCTCTCGTTATCGCGAGGGATATCTTGCATGGCACAGGGAGAAAGTTTTCAGGGGGTGAAAGCGCATTGGTTGTAGAGTAATCTTCTTCACGAGAAACCAGCAGGCCACAACTGAAAACGCTCTCAGGGAGGCAACTCGTAAAAATGATTAACATAATAAGTATATCTTTTTATTGACGGTCTGATACCTATGGAAGTATACTATGAGAGCGCGAGGGATGAGAAACTTTTCAACAGCGAAAAAAGAATACGTAAAACGTGGCCCAATTTGGCTGAGAAAATCAAGAACCGTATAGCCGCATTGCGAGCCGCGGAAACACTGAATGACGTGAGTACATTGCCGCCCCTCAGATGCCATCTGCTCACAGGAGACAAAACCGGGTGCTTCGCTGTGAATATTGACGAGAAATATCGCCTTGTATTCAAGCCGTTGGAGTATGATGAAGCGCCATCAGGTGGTATTGATAAAAAAACTGTCAAAAAGATAACGGTATTGGGGGTGACCAACTACCATGCTACGTAAAAACGAAAACTACTACGGAGAACCGGATTATGCTGTCGCTCCGGGCTCTTTGATTTTGGAGTCGCTGGACAGTCTTGGAATGACGCAGAGAGAGTTGGGCATTCGTTTGGGATTGACGCCTAAAACGATCAACGGAATTATCAAGGGGAGAGCGCCGGTTCCTCCTCGCCTTGCCGAGGCTTTGGCCAGCGTTTTGGGGGCGTCCGCCGTATTTTGGCTGAACATGGAGGCTCAGTACAGGGCGGATCTTATCCGTATTAAAAATAAAACTATAAAACAACCGGATTCGGAAAAAAAGATCGCGTCTTTGCTCCCTTACAACGAAATGGTTCAAAAAAACTGGGTTCCGCCGACGAGAAAATGCGATGAAAGAGTTTTGAACCTGCGTGGTTTTTTCCGTGTGGCGTCGCTTGAAAATATAGAAAAGCTCGGTATGGCCGCTAATTTCAGAGCGCGGACCAACGGCTCGCCCATGTATGCGCAACTGGCTTGGCTTCAGCAGGGCGAAAACCTCGCGTCCCAAATGACTGTTGGCTCATTTTCCCTTCAAAAATTGAAAGACAGCCTTCCACTGTTACGTCAGCTAACTCTACATGATGCTGATAAATGTGTATTTGATCGAATGCGGGAAATTTGCGCGGATTGCGGAGTATCTCTTGTCTTTTTACCGCACCTCAAAGGCACAGGGATATGCGGCGCAATGCTTTGGCTTAAGCAGGAAAGGCCGCTCATCATATTGTCCGCACACGGGAAACGGCATGATATTTTCTGGTTTACATTTTTTCATGAGCTGGGGCATATTCTTTTAAGACATCAAAAAAAGAGTTTGTTTGTGTCTTTTGAACGAGATGGAAAAGATTTTACCCCGGAAAATGCGAAGCAGGAGGGCGAAGCAGACATATTCGCCCAAGATGTGCTTATCAGCGCGGAAGACTGGAGAAGCCTGATTGCTTCCACTCTTACGGATGAGGATATCTTGGATTTTGCGGAAAAAATAAAAATACATCGCGGCATTGTTTTTGGCCGAATGGCAAAAGAGGGATTTCGCTCTTGGTCAAAGGTGGAAAATTTCCGTGTAAAAATTGAAATCCAATAAAAGCAGAAGAAAAGAAGGCTCGTAGTTTTACTCTCCGCCCATTTCGAGAAAAACTCGGCCTGAGCGATAACGGCTCGAATCTGACGAAATCTGACAGATTCGAGCCGCCCGATCAAAACATATTGTCGCTCTCCGTTCGATCGTTTACGCGTCTTGAATGTCTATTCGTCCATGATTTCTTTTTCTTTGTCGGAGAGGACGGCGTCGATTTTTTTGATGGACTCGTCCGTGATATCCTGCACTTCTTTTTGGTATTTTTTGAGGTCGTCCTCGCTGATCTTGGAATCCTTCTCCATTTTTTTGAAAGAGTCGACGATTTCGCGTCGGATGTTCCTCGTCGCGGTGCGGGCTTCTTCCGCGTATTTGCGCACGACCTTGGTCAGCTCGGTGCGGCGTTCTCTCGTGAGCTCGGGCAGCGTCAGGCGAATCGTCTCGCCGTCGGGGCACTGGGGGTTGATTCCGAGAGGGGAGGCTTGAATGGCCTTTTCGACAGCCTTGATAGCCGTCTTGTCCCAAATGGTGATCACAATCTGGCGCGGCTCGGGGATGTTGACGGTGCCCATCTGCTTGATTGGCGTAACCTGGCCGAAATAATCAACCTTGATGTCCTCCACGAGCGCTGGATGAGCGCGCCCCGTGCGGACGCCCGCATATGTCCCCTTCAGGTGGTCGAGGGCTTTGGCGGTGCGGTTTTTGAGATCCTTGATCAATGCCTGGGGCATAACAACCACTCCTTCTATCGAAGTTTAGAATTACGAAACGACCGATCCTATTTGCTCTCCATCCAAAAGCAGTTTGGCGAGGTTGCCTTTCTTCAGAACATCGAACACGACGACGGGCATTTTGTTGTCCATACAGAGAGAAAATGCCGCCGCGTCCATGATCTTAAGCTGCAGGCGCAACGCGTCGATATAGCTCACCTTGGGCAAATGCTTAGCGTCCGGGTGAGCCATCGGATCCTTGTCATATATACCATTTACTTTGGTTGCTTTCAATAGGCAATCCGCGTTTATCTCCGACGCCCGCAGAGCCGCCGCGGTATCCGTCGAAAAATACGGCGAACCGGTGCCCGCCGCGAAGATCACAATCCGCTCTTTTTCAAGGTGGCGCAGGGCGCGGCGGCGGATAAAAGGCTCGGCAATGGCGCGCATTTCGATTGCGGTCTGCACGCGCGTGGGTGTGCCCAAGGTCTCGAGCGCGTCCTGCAGGGCGAGCGCGTTGATAATCGTGCCCAGCATACCCATATGGTCGGCCTGCACGCGCTCCATTCCCTGATCGACCGCCTGCATGCCGCGGATGAAGTTGCCTCCGCCCACAACCATGGCAATTTCAACACCTTCTCTCGCGACTTGGGCGATCTCGCCGCAGATTGAGCGAATCTCGGTGTAGTCGAGCCCGAAATCATCCCCGCCCGCGAGAATTTCTCCGGATAGCTTGAGCAAAACGCGCTTATACGGTATCGGCATTTGGCACACTCCTTCTGTTAAAGGTGACAGCGTACAAAAAAAGCGAGGGACCGAAATCCCCCGCGATTGTCTAAAAGTTGTTATGCTTCGATCGAGAACCTCGCCATTCTGCGAACTACGATGTTCTCTCCCATTTTTGCGATGCACGCGACAATGAGATCCTTGATTTTGGTCTTAGGGTCGCGGATGTAATTCTGTTCGATCAAGCAGTTGTCCTCGTAGAAGGAGTTGACTTTGCCGTCCGCGATTTTGTCGATGATATGCTCGGGCTTGCCCTCTTCGCGGGCGAGATTGCGATAAATTTCTTTCTCGCGCTCGAGGTCTTCGTTCGGGACGTCTTCGATCGAGATGTATGATGGGTTAGCGGCTGCGATCTGCATCGCGATCTCATGCCCCAGGTGCTGGAACTCGTCCGTGCGCGCGACGAAATCCGTCTCACAGTTGAGTTCGACCAGCACGCCCAGCTTGCCGTTGTTGTGGATATAGCTGAATACCAAGCCCTGAGACGCCGAGCGCCCCGCTTTCTTCGCGGCCTTGGCGAGGCCTTTCTCGCGAAGGTGGTCGACAGCTTTCTCCACGTCGCCGCACTCTTCCATAGCCTTTTTGCAGTCCATCATACCCGCGCCGGTGCGGGAGCGCAGTTCTTTTACGGCTTCCATATCGACGGCCATTACTGTGACTCCTTCCAGCCCTTGCGTTCTTCGAGCTCTTGATTTACAACTTTTTCTCCAACTTCGGCGTAAGCGTCGTGCAGTTTTTCTCTGATTTCGATGACTTCTTCCTCCGCGGGTGCCTCGTCCTCGATGGCCTCAACAGGCGCGGACGCGCCGTCCATGCCCTGGCGGCCTTCGACAAAGGCGCTGGCCATAAGGCCGACGATCAGCTCAATCGCGCGGATTGCGTCGTCGTTGCCGGGGATGGGGTAGGTGATCATCTCCGGGTCGCAGTTTGTATCGACGATCGCGATAACGGGGATGTCCAGCTTGCGCGCCTCAAGAACGGCGATGGTCTCTCTCCTCGGGTCGATGATGAAGAGCGCGTCGGGGAGCTCGCGCATCTCCTTGATGCCGGAGAGGTACTTCTCGAGCTTCTCGCGTTCCTTGCGCAGCTGAATGATTTCTTTTTTGGGGTAACGGTTGATCGTGCCGTCCTCGTCCATCGCCTGGAGCTCTATCATGCGGTTGACGCGCTTGCGGATAGTTGCGAAGTTAGTCAGAAGCCCGCCCAGCCAGCGCTGGTTGATGAAGAACTGCCCGCAACGGATCGCTTCCTCGCGAATCGGGTCCTGCGCCTGGCGCTTGGTTCCCACGAAGAGGACGCTGCCTCCGTTTTTGGCGACCTCGCGCACAAAGTCGTACGCGCGCTCGAGGCCTTTAACCGTCTTTTGCAGATCGATGATGTAGATGCCGTTTCTCTCGGTGAAAATATACGGCTTCATCTTGGGGTTCCACCTGCGCGTCTGGTGACCAAAATGCACGCCGCACTCCAACAGTTGTTTCATGTTCACTACGCCCACAATATCTCCTCCTTGTTTTTTACCTCCGCGAGCTTCTTCCCATCACGGAACCGCCGAAAGAATATGACGGCAACAAATGACAGTCGCCTCGCGTGTGTAATTGAGCAAAAGAGAGAATAACACAATTAGAAGGGTCGCGCAATAAAAGATTCATAAAAATCATGTTGATTTCTCGGTTTTATGGAGGCCCGGCGCTCCCGTGGCACCCAAAGAGCTTCGCTTACCGCTGCTTCCTTCCGGACCTGGCGGGGTTCACGATTCTTCGCCGCACGGGACCAAGCCTCCGCGGGTATCCTATCACGGCATGCGAGAGATGACAAGTCGCGCGGGAACTATTTAAGCCACACGCGGCTGCCGATAATAAAAAACACAGGAGTGCTGAGGAGGTGATGCCCTGTGATGGATCTGATTGGCGGCATAAGCGCGATGAAGCAAGCGGAAACGAGCACAAAGATCGCGTATGCGGTTGCGGAAAAAGTGATGGATACCACTTCGGCACTGCAAACGGATCTGATCAATCAAATGTTCGAGAAGATGGGCATCGGCGGCAATTTTAACGAGGTGGCTTGACGCACTCCCAAACACCGAGAAACCCCGGACAAGGATGTTCGGGGTTTCTTATTGAACTCATGGCCGCAATTGGTTTATAATTGATTCCATCAGGCAGTTGTATTTTGTGAATTATGACGGGAGAGTGTCGGTTATGGGATCAAGCAAAGTGGTTATAGCGCTGGGCGGCAACGCGCTTCAGGAAGCGGGGACGCCCGCTACGGCGGAGGCGCAGCTTGAGGTCGTCCGCAAGACCTGCGGGTATCTCGCGGATATCAGCTGCAAGGGTTACGAGATGGCGGTCGTCCACGGAAACGGGCCGCAGGTGGGGCGCATCGTGCTTGGCCAGGAAATCGCCTCGAAAGCCGACTCGGGCCTCCCCGCGATGCCTTTCGACGTATGCGGCGCGATGAGCCAGGGATATATCGGCTACCAGATTCAGCAGTCGCTGCGCGACGCGCTCCGCAACCGCAACAAAAACACGCCGGTGGTCACCATCCTCACGCAGGTCATCGTGGATGAGAAGGATTCCGCGTTCGAGAATCCGACGAAGCCGATCGGTCCGTTTTACACCGAGGAAGAAGCCAAGAAACTGGCGACGGAAAAAGGTTTTTCGATGAAGGAAGATGCGGGGCGCGGCTGGCGGCGTGTCGTGGCTTCGCCCACGCCGAAACGCATCGCCGAGATTGACTCGGTCAAACGCCTCTGGGATTCGACAATCGTCATTACCGCCGGCGGCGGCGGCATCCCGGTGATCGAAAACATGGACGGTTCTCTTACGGGCGTTGCGGCGGTTATCGACAAAGATCTCGCCGCGGAGCGCCTCGCGGAGGATATGGAGACGGATTGTCTCTTGATTCTCACCGAGGTCGATAAAATTTCCCTCAACTTCAAGAAGCCCAATCAGCAGGATCTCTCCCATGTCACCGTGGCTGAGGCGATCAAATACATCGAGGAAGGGCACTTCGCGCCCGGCAGCATGCTGCCGAAGGTGATGGCGGCGATCAAATTCGCGCGCCGCTTCCCCGGCAAAAAAGCGATCATTACATCCCTCTACAAGGCGGTCGACGCCCTTGAAGGCCGCGAGGGCACCGTCATCACGATGGCGTAGCAATCACCTGCGCAAAATAACAGCCGCCGCGGCGCAACGGCGGCTGTTTTCTTAATATAGCCGATTCGGGCGCGTTATTTCCCGGTCAGCTCTTTTCTTGCTTCCTTAGCTTTTGCCATGATCTCTTCGCGGTCGAGCGTGAGGTGCTTGCCGCCTTGGTAGAGCATTTTGCCCGCTATGATTGTCGCGCGCACGTCGCGCGACGACCCGGCGTAGACGAGGAACTCCGGCGCGTTCGTCGGGTCGATTCCGACGTAGTGCGGTTGGTCCAGATCGACCAGGACGACGTCCGCCGCGTATGAAGGCGTGATCATGCCCGCGGAGGGGAAGCCCGCGCCCTTTGCGCCGCCCGCCGTGGCCATGCGCAGCACCTCACGCGCGGAGACGAGCGTCGGGTTGCCGTGATAGCCTTTGTGCATCAGGGCGGCGGTGCGCATCTCGTCCCACATGTCGAGGCGGTTGTTGCTCGCGGCACCGTCTGTGCCGAGCGCCACGTTTACGCCGGTTTCGAGCATCTCTTTTATCGGCGCGTAGCCGCTGCCCAGCTTGAGGTTGCTCTTGGGATTGTGAACGAGCGTTACGTTGTCAAGCTTGACGTGTTCCAGCTCTTCGACCGGAAACCAGACGCAATGAGCCAGCGACAGCTCCTTCACGCCAAGCAGGCCGGTTCTTTCCAGATAGTCCGCGGGTTTCATGCCGAATCCGCTTTTAAAACTCTCGAATTCTCCTTTGGTCTCCAGCCAATGGAAGTGTACGCCCAACCCTTTATCCTTCGCCGCTTGGACGATCTTCTCCAGAGCAGTGCGCGGCACGGTGTAGGGCGCGTGCGGGCCTAGCTGTATGCGGACGCGCCCGTCGCGCCCGTCGAACTCCTCCGCGAGCGTGAGGTTTTCGTTCAGCTTCGCGGGGTCGTCTCCCGTAATGCCGCGGCTCAGCGAGCAGCGCATCCCCGCGTTAAGAGCGGCGGAGGCGACTTCACGCATGAAGAAGTACATATCGGCAAAGCACGTCGTGCCGCCCGAGAGCATCTCCAGAAACGCGAGCTCCGCGCCGATCCTGATGTGACGCGGATTTATGCGTTCCTCAACCGGGAAGATTTTGCGCTCGAGCCACTCAAGCAGCGGCAGTTCTTCGCCGAGGCCGCGCAGCAGCGTCATCGAGGCGTGCGTGTGGGCGTTGACCAGGCCCGGCATGGCGAGCGTATGCCCCCTGCCGTCGAAGAGGACGTCGCCTCTTGACGTCTGCGCTGGCGCGATTTCCGCGATTGCGCCGTCGTCTCCGATGACGATATCGCCCCATTCGGCGTTCTCGCGTCCGCTGTCCCAGATCAACACGTTGCGAATGACGGACATGTTTATTCCCTCCAGTCGTTGAGATACTTCTCCTGCTCGGGCGTCAGCTTTTCGAGTTTCAGGCCGAGAGACTCGACCTTGTAGCCGGCGACGATGTCGTCAATAAAACCGGGCACTTGCGTGAGGCCCGCCTTGAGCTCCGCGCCTCCGGCGATGTGAAGCGCGCAGAGCAGCTGCGTTGAGAAGCTCATGTCCATGATCTCGATCGGATGCCCGTCTCCGGCCGCCAGGTTGACCAACCGCCCCTCTCCGAGCAGATGCAGGCATCTCCCGTCGGGCATCTCGTAGGTGCGCACGTTTGTCCGCGCGTCGTAGATTTTGGCGGCGAGTTCTTCCAAGTGGGGGATGTAGACCTCTACGTCAAAATGTCCGGCGTTTGAGAGCAGCGCGCCGTCTTTCATTTTGGCGAAGTGTTCCTTGCGAATGACCTGTGTGTTGCCGGTGACGGTGATGAAGATGTCGCCGACCTCGGACGCTTGGTTCAAGTCCATGACACGATATCCGTCCATGTGCGCTTCAAGGGCGCGGTGCGCGTTGATCTCCGCCACGACGACCTTCGCGCCCAGCCCCGAGGCGCGCGAAGCCACGCCCTTGCCGCACCATCCGTAACCGACGACGACGACGTTTTTCCCCGCGACCACGCAGTTGGTAGTGCGCATGATCGCGTCCCACACGGACTGTCCCGTGCCGTAGCGGTTGTCAAAGAGATATTTGCTGAGCGCGTCGTTGACCGCGAACATCGGGAAGCGGAGCAATCCCTCGGCGTCCATGGCGCGCAGACGTTTGATGCCCGTCGTCGTCTCCTCGCAGCCGCCCATGATTCTTGGCGCGAGGTCGGGGAATTTCTCGTGAATAAGCGCCACGGCGTCGCAGCCGTCGTCGATGAGAATGTCAGGCTCCCAGGCGAGCATACGGCAGAGGTTTTCCTCGTACTCGGAGGCGCTCATGCCGTGGCGGCTGAACACGTGCACGCCGTAGTCCGCAAGCGCGGCGCAGATAGGGTCCTGTGTCGAGAGCGGGTTGCTGCCCGCCGCGGCGACGGTAGCGCCGAGATCCTTCAAAACCTTGAGAAGGCACGCGGTCTTCGCTTCGAGATGCAGGCACGCGGCTACGGTGCGTCCCTCCAGCGGCTTCGCGCCGCGCGCGAGTTCCTTGCCGCGTATCAGCTTGATCACGGGCATGTGCCTCCACGCCCAGTCAATCCGCGCGTGTCCCTCCGGCGCGAGGTTTATGTCTTTGATCCAATACTCTTCTCTTCGTGTCGTCATATCCGAGCCTCCCAAAAAATTTTTTTTGCCTTTTCGCCGATTATGTTCGTCAGTCAGCCCGTGGGCAAATCTATATTACCACCATAACTAACGATCTGATATAATGCCCTCGTGTTCTATCTTGGCGTTTGGGAGGATCTACCATGCAGTGGAGAAGTTCGAAGGAACTCAGGGAAATGTTTCTGTCTTATTTCGAGGGGAAGGGCAGCCGCCGTTACGCCAGCTTTCCGCTGGTGCCGGACGACCCGACGCTGCTTTTCACCGTCGCGGGCATGGTTCCCTTCAAGCCGTACTTTCTGGGGTTAAAGACTCCCGACGTGACGCGCGCGACCACCGCGCAGAAGTGCATTCGCACGAACGACATCGACAACGTCGGACGCACGGCGCGTCACCATACATTCTTCGAGATGCTCGGCAATTTCAGCTTCGGCGATTATTTTAAAAAAGAAGCCATCCCTTGGGCGTGGACTTTTTTGACCGAGTGCGTGGGGCTTGACCCGGATAGGCTCTACGCGACAATTTATCTGGACGACGACGAAGCTCACGGGTTTTGGCGCAGCCTGATCGGCCTTCCGGAGGAACGAATCTTCCGGCTGGGCGACGACGACAATTTTTGGGCGGCAGGGCCGACCGGGCCATGCGGGCCGTGCTCGGAGATCATTTACGACCAGGGCCCGGCTTTTTCCTGCGGCAAACAGGATTGCGGCGTGGGGTGCGACTGCGACCGCTATCTTGAGATATGGAACCTCGTCTTCATGCAGTATTCGCGCGACGAGTCCGGCAAGCTCACGCCGCTTCCGAAACAAAACATTGACACCGGCATGGGGCTCGAGCGCCTATGCTCGGTTGTACAAAAAGTATCGACCAACTTCGAGACCGATTTATTCAGGCCGGTCATCGATGGGGCGTGCGCCATCGCGGGTATTCGCTACGGCTCGTCGCGAAAGGGCGACCTCGCCTCGCGTGTTGTCTCTGATCACCTGCGGGCGTCCGCGTTCATGATCGCCGACGGCGTCCTTCCCTCCAACGATGGCCCCGGCTACGTGCTGAGGCGCATCATCCGCCGCAGCATACGTTATGGGCGTCTGGCGGGGATCGACCGCCCGTTCCTTACGGATCTTTTGCCCGCCGTGGATGAGATCATGGGCGAGCAGTATCCCGAGCTGCTTGAGCACCGCTCGACAATCGAGCAGGTAATCAGCATGGAAGAGCAGCGTTTCGGGCGTACTCTGGCGCAGGGAACGGATCTTCTTGAGGATGAGATCAAAAATCTCCCCGGGGACGGAGGCAAGCTTTCCGGTGAAGTGGCGTTCGTACTCTACGACACCTACGGCTTTCCGCTCGAGCTGACGGAAGAGATCTGCGCGGAAGCGGGCGTGACAGTCGGACGTGAGGAGTTCGACGAGGCCATGAACCGCCAGAGGGAGCGCGCGCGGGCAGCCAGCAAGCAGGTGGGCGCGGTGATCAGCAAGAATGTTTACACCGACCTCGCCGACCGCGAGGGCGCGACACCCTTTGACGGTTATGACATGACGGAAGAAAACGCCGTAGTCGCCGCAATTATAAGCGGCGATGAAATAATCGGCGCTGCGCGGGTCGGCGACGAGGTCGGCGTAGTTCTGTCGCGTACGCCGTTTTACGCCGAGCGCGGCGGACAGGTGGGAGACAAAGGTACGCTCACCGCGCCGGGGTTCCGCTTTGAGATTGAGGACACAGTCTATCCGAGCGGCGATATGATTCTGCACCGCGGCAGGGTCACAGAGGGCGAGCTTACCGTTGGGATGGAGGCGCTTGCCTCCGTCGACGCGGAGCGGCGCGACGACATACGCCGCCATCATACGGCGACGCACCTGCTGCACGAGGCTTTGACGCGCGTGCTCGGCAGCCATGTGCGACAGGCGGGATCGTTGGTGACGCCGACATTTCTGCGCTTCGACTATAACCACTTTGCCCCGCTTTCGACGGAAGAACTATTCGAGATCGAAAGAATGATTTACGGGCAGGTGTTGGCGAACCTTCCCGTGGATACGCACGTCGCAAGCTACGCGGAGGCGCGTAAGCTGGGCGCGAAGGCGCTGTTTGAGGAAAAATACGGCGACGTGGTGCGTGTGCTGAGTATACCCGGCTATTCGACCGAGCTCTGCGGCGGCACTCACGTGCGGGCGACTGGTGAAATCGGCATTGTCAAGATCATACGCGACGAAGGCATAGGGTCGGGCATACGCAGGATCAACGCGGTGGCGGGCAAAATCGCGCTTGGGCTCTTCCACTCGGCCACTCAGACGCTGCGCCAGCTCTCGAGCATTCTGGGCGGCGATATGAATTCACTCGCCGAGCGCGCGGAAGAGCTGCTCGACGAGAGAAAAATACTCGAGCGCAAAAATCAGGATCTCGCGCTGCGCTCGATGCTCGCGGGCATAGGCACTCGTATGCGAGGCGCGGTCAAGGTTGACGGGCTTTCGCTGATCACGGACGTCATCGAGGATATCCCCAAAGACTTGCTGCGGCAGCTGGGCGACTCGATCAAACAGGCGGACCCGAACGCCGTGATTCTGCTCGCGGCCACGGACAAGGAACAGGTCTCGCTGATCGGCATGGCGACGGAAGCCGCGATAAGCAGGGGCGTACACGCCGGCAACCTGGTGAAGGAAGTAGCCTCCTTAATGGGCGGAAGCGGCGGAGGCAAGCCCGCAACCGGACAGGCGGGAAGCAAGAACCCCGGCGGCCTGCGCGAGGCGATGGCAGCCGCGCGCGGTATTCTCGAAAAGCAGATCAAACGGTGACGACGCGGAGGATTGTGGCTCTTGACGTCGGGACTGTGCGCATAGGAGTCGCGGTAAGCGACCCGCTGGGGATGTTCGCGCAGGGCGTAGCGGTTCTGTCCGCTCGGGAGGATTGGCTCACCGAGCTGGCGTCGCTGATAGCCGAATACGACGCGGGCGTGATTCTGCTGGGCATGCCGTGCCGTACCGACGGCAGCTCGGGCCCGGAGGCAAAAAAGATGGAAAAGGTGGCGGAGGAGCTTAAACAGCGTTTTCCGTCGCTCGAGATAGAAGTGTACGATGAACGCTTTACTACGACGATTGCCGAGAGGGCGCTTCTGGAGGCGGACGTCTCCCGCCGCGGGCGCAAGAAGCGAATCGACAAGGTCGCGGCGACGTTGTTGCTGCAAAGTTATCTCGACTCGCTGCGCGAATCGGGCGCGGCGGGCGGCGCATACTCCGCGCCGATCCTGCCGGAGGCGGACCGCAAAAAAAGCGGCGGGAAAAAGGGCCGCGCATACGGTTAGAGCAACAGGAAGGTCAATTTAAGAAAGGAAGTCATAAACATCATCACGACGAAAGCAGAGAGACCTGGAACACGGCTGTTCGGGGCGTACCGCGCGTGAAGCTGCCGGACGGAGTCAAAATGACGCCGATGCTCAGACAGTATACGGAATGGAAAGACAAATATCCCGACTGTCTGTTGCTGTTTCGCATGGGCGACTTCTTCGAGCTGTTCTTTGACGACGCGGTGATTGCATCAGAGACGCTGGATATCACGCTGACGGCCCGCGATTCCGGCAAGGCGATCCCGATGGCGGGAGTGCCTCATCATGCGCTCGACGCTTATATGGGGCGGCTCGTCGCGGCGGGGTTCCGCGTGGCGATATGTGATCAAACGACCGAGCCCGACGGGCGGACGCTCGTCGAACGAAGCGTTGTGCGCGTCGTTACGCCCGGCACCTACGTGCCGCAAGACGACGGCGGCGGCGACGGACGCCTCGCGGCTCTGCGCCTGGCCGGTGAGGACGCTTCTTTGGCTCTGCTCACCGCGGGGACGGGCAGGCTCGAGGCCGGCACATTCAAGAAAAACGAAGCTCTATCCCTTCTCTTCTCCTACTTTTCCGACTCGCCCGGCGAGCTGTTGCTGTCAAAGGGGCAAGAGGCTGAATTCTCCGGCGCGGCCGCGGAACTCCTCGCATCGGGCACGCGCCCGATGCTCGTGCCGCGCGACGCGTCCGAGTTCGGCGCGGGTTTTGGCGCGTCGTGGCTGTGCAAGCGGTGGGGCATCGCGAGCTTGAGGGCTATGGGCGTCGAGGACATGGATCCCGCTGCCGGAGCCGCGGCGGCGGCGTTGCGCTATCTTGAGGAGACGCAGTTCGGCGGCGCGGGGCATGTTCTTGGGCTGGAGCCCCTCTTGCCGGAGGGGATGCTGATACTCGATCAGGCTACACAACAGAATTTAGAGCTCGTGGACGGCGGCGCGGCTTCGCTCTACGCCGTTCTCAACCGCTGCAGAACGCCCATGGGCAAGCGCCTGCTCAGAGAGTGGATAACGCATCCCTTGGCCAACCCGGAGCGCATCGCGCACAGGCAGGACTGCATCGAACGCATGCGCGGCGACGCGCCGCTACTGCGCCGTGTCGGAGCGGCGCTTTCAGCCTGCGGAGACATGGAGCGCGCGTTGGGACGTCTCAGCCTCAAGGTCGGCAATCCGCGCGACCTCGGAGCCGTGCGCGACACGCTGAGCGCACTGCCGGAGCTGCGGGCGCTTCTCGACCAATCGGAATCCGAGCCGCTTCGCAGCATTTTCGCGAACGTGCCCAACCTGGAGGAGACCGAAAAGCTGCTGCGAGCGGCGCTCGCCGACGATCTGCCGCGCCAGCGCGCGGACGGAGGCGTGATACGCCCCGGTTTCGATGAAGAGCTTGATTCCGCTCGAGACGCGATCGCGCGCGCGGAGGAGAACCTGCGCGAGTTCGAGAAAAATGAACGCGAACGCACGGGCATCAAGGTACGCGTGGGCATCAACAAGGTTTTCGGGTATTATATCGAAGTGAGCAAAAGCTACACGGACCGCGTCCCTTCCGATTATATCCGCCGCCAGACCGTGACGAGCGGCGAGCGTTACTTCAACGAAGCGCTCAAGGAGATTGAGCGCCGCGTCTTTCGCGCTGAGGGCGAGATCGGCGAACGCGAGGAGATTCTTTACAAGGATATTCTTGCCCGCGCGTTGGCGCAAAGCGCCTCGGCGCAAGCCGCTTCGCGGGCCATCGCCGAGGCGGACGCGCTCTATTCTCTCGCGGATGTTGCGCGAGACTCCGCCTATGTGCGCCCCGAGATGGACGGCAGCAGGGTTTTTGAAGTGATCGGCGCGCGCCACCCGGTGGTCGAACGTTGCTTGGGAACACTGCCGTTCACGCCGAACGATATAAAGCTGGATCCGGACGGGGACGGTTGCGTCGCGATCATCACGGGGCCGAATATGGCAGGCAAATCCACATATCTCCGCACCGCGGCGCTGGTGGCGGTCATGGCGCACATGGGTTCGTTCGTGCCTGCGCAGAGCGCTCGTATCGGCCTGCTCGACCGGATTTTTACGCGCATCGGCGCGCGTGACGAGCTGGCCAAAGGACGAAGCACCTTCATGGTGGAGATGGTTGAAACGGCTAACATCCTGCGCCACGCGGGGCCGCGAAGCCTCGTCATACTGGACGAGATCGGACGCGGCACGTCTACCTACGACGGCATGAGCATCGCCTGGGCCGTGCTCGAATTTTTAAACCTGCACATCGAGGGGCGGACGAAGGCGATGTTCGCGACGCACTATCACGAGCTTACCGGCCTGCCGCAATCTCTGCCCGGGCTGGTGAACCTCAGCATGGACGTTGAAGAGTCTTCCGACGGCATTCGCTTTCTGCACAAAGTAGTGGAGCGGCCCGCCGACCGTTCTTACGGCATCGAGGTGGCTCGCCTTGCGGGCGTTCCGCGGCTGGTAATTCGGAGGTCGATGGAGCTGCTGGAGCAGTTTGAGGAGAACGGGGCGAGCCGTGATGAGCGGGCGTTGGCGTTGGCTCCCAAACAGGCGCAAAAAGAGATCTTTTTCGACGTCGAGCGCGAGGGAGTGATCGAGCGGTTGGCTCAATGCGACCCGGACCGGATGACGCCGATGGAAGCCCTCGATCTGGTCTTCAGCCTTCGGGAAAAGAGCAGGAGGATCATGGGCATAAAATGAGCGAGCGTGAAAAAGGCATCAGACGGCTGGAGCGCAGTGTGGCGAGCCGAATCGCCGCGGGCGAGGTGGTCGAACGCCCTGTGTCCGCGGCGAAGGAGCTGCTTGAAAACGCCATCGACGCGGGGGCGAAGGATATCCGCATCTCGCTCGAGCAGGGCGGCAAGTCCTCGCTTGTGGTGGAGGACGACGGCTGCGGCATACCCTATGACGAGCTGCCGCTCGCGCTTGAGCGTTACGCGACGAGCAAAATTCGCACGTTGGACGACCTAGAGCGCGTTCGGACGCTGGGTTATCGCGGAGAGGCCCTCTCGAGCATCGCCGCGGTAAGCCGTATCGAGCTGCGCAGCCGCGCGCGCGGAGCCGAAAGCGGAGGGATGATACGTTGCGAGGGCGGAGGCGCGGCTTCGCTCACGGAGATACCGGCACCCTTTGGGACGCGCGTGCAAGTGGAAGACCTCTTCTTCAATTTGCCGGCGCGCCGCAAGTTCCTTCGCGGTTCAACAGCCGAGCTCAAGCGCATTCTGCAGGTGACGCAGGATTACGCGCTCGTTCATCCCGGCGTTCGCTTTCGCGTGATAAACGACGGAAAGCAACTTCTCGACATAGGCGACGCCGCCTCGACTGAAGAGGTGCTGCAGGCGCTGTGGGGCGGCGAAAACAAAATACGCCACGCGCTTGCCCGCGGAGAGGGCATGAGCGCCGAGCTCTGGTGGTACAACCTTCCCGGCTCCCGTCGGGTGCGCCTGACGACGTTTGTCAACGGCAGGCGCGTGCAGGACTCCACCATCCGCGCGGCGTTAAACTCAACAGGCGCGTCCATCCAGGGCGAATGGATAGTCATGGTGACTCTGCCCCCGGAGGACGTTGACGTCAACATTCACCCCGCGAAAGCGGAGGTACTCTTTCGGCGCAGTGCTCCGGTATTCGAGCTGGCACGCCGCGCAGCGAAAGAAGTCTTGCTCGCCGGAGGCGGTTTTGTCAAAGCAGCGGCGGAGAGCGCGGCGGGCGAGCCCCCAAGTGACCCGTGGGGCGAGGCCGTCCCGGTCTTTGCCGAACGGCCCGGCAAACGCGCGGTTTTTGCGCCGACCCCGAGGGCGGAAGCGCCCGGCGGCGACGCACTTCGCGTCCTCTTCCCGGAGGACGCGGCGGCATCCAGAAAATTTCTCGGCAGGACGCAGGCGGGCTATCTCGTGTTTGACGACCCGCAAGGCCTTTGCCTGTTGGACGCGCACGCAGCGCACGAGCGAATCTTGTACGAAGAGATAGAGGACGCGTTCGAGGAGGGCAGCGTCGGGCGGCAAAACCTCGCCATCGTGCATGAGGTGCCGCCCGGGATAGTGCCCGACGCCGTTTTGCGCCGCGAGGAACTGAGCAGTATGGGCTTTGTGTTCCGTCTGCCTGATGACGCCGACTCGGAAGAACCCTTTGCCGTGATGCTGTCCGTCCCGGCGCTGCGCGGGCTTGGCAGGCTCTCGCCGGTGGAGATGCTTCGTTCCGCTCTGCGAGGCTTGGAAGACGAGGCCGACCCGTCGAAGCGCGACCGAGAGGTCTGGTGGCGCTGGGCGCGGACGGCTTGCCGCGACGCGGTCAAGCTCGGCGCGGAGATCGAGCGCGAGGAAGCCCTCGACCTGTTCGCGCGGCTGGAGCGCTGCCGATCTCCGTACAGCTGTCCGCACGGGCGTCCGACCACAATTCTGTTGGCGGACGAAAAGCTGCGGAGTTGGTTCGAACGATGAACGGCACGCCGCCGATTTTCGCGGTCATCGGCCCGACCGCGGTCGGCAAGACAGGCGCGGGTTTCGAGCTTGCCCGCCGCCTCAGAGGCGAGATCATCTCCGTTGACTCGCGTCAGGTCTATCGCTATCTCGACGTTGGAACGGACAAGATATCCCCGTCCGACCGAAAAATTGTCCCGCATCATTTAATCGATGTGGTTGATCCCGATCAGGTATTTACGGCGGCTGACTTTGTCGCGCAAACGGAGGACGCCGTGAAGCGCATACTCGCGCGCGGGCGCGTGCCGATTTTAGTCGGCGGGACGCCGATGTATTACCGCGCGTTGCAGGGAGAGATGTTATCCAAAGACCTCCCGTCCGACGCGGAGCTACGCGCGGAGCTGCTGCGGCAAGCCTCGGAGGGCGGCGCGCCCGCGCTTCATACGCGCCTCTCCGAAATAGACCCCGAGAGCGCCTCGCGCATTCACCCAAACGACAAAGTACGAATAGTGCGC
>Ga0153940_1000319_pt1 | contig 27116 bp, 20 predicted proteins | sample TSNJ024MetaG_FD_104736 | JGI IMG/M metagenome (GOLD analysis project Ga0153940, IMG submission 104736) | Attine ant fungus gardens microbial communities from New Jersey, USA - TSNJ024 MetaG | ecosystem: Host-associated > Fungi > Mycelium > Unclassified | place: USA: New Jersey, Brendan T. Byrne...
AATCTACCTCCTTTAAATCATAGATATCATAATTATTATGGAAAGTAAAGTCAAAAAAAAGCCTTGTAAATAGGCTTGAAATATTTTATACTTTCTATAATATTAAACTTTCCATAAGGGAATTTATCGAAAGATTTTCATAAATTCCCGTCCGCAAAGGGATGGATGCGTTCAAAAATAATATGCTGTCTGGCAACCTCTGTAATTGCTGCCCGCAAATCTTCTTCGGCAAAGTTGACCGACTCCACGTAGGTCTTCATCCGGTCTGGAACTTCTGTATGATCCGGCGGATAAAATATTGCCTCAGCTAAAGTTCCGATATAGACATTTCTCTCTCTATATGCCCCATCACTTCCGGTAATTAATAAATTCGCTTTGATAATCCACCCTTCTGTAATCTGTGTTTTTTCAAAGGTCAGCAGCTCCTTAATTGCACTGTACAGTCTTCTTGCTTCATCATATTCGGTAAAGCTATGTCCCGACTTTACCTCATCATATTCAATTACTGATATTGTTTCATCCAAAGTCAGGGTATTACCCTCAATTGCATTCGAACTCCAGCACAATCTGTAGGCTAAATCTTTTTCGAATGGTTCTTTGATTAAAGGCATCTTTCTTATTTCATCTATATCTTTTAACTTACGAACTGCCTCATCCAGAATTTCTTTATTATCAACTATTGCCATGCTTTCACCACCTTGTAACCATTATACAAGAATTTGTGATAAAAACAATCTTTTATTCGTTATAAGTTAAAACGGGGCTGTTACAAACAGCCCCGTTTTCTTTATACTAAACTAGTCATTGCCGTAAAGTGTGATCAGCTTGTTCAGATATTCATATCTTTCCTTCGCTGCCTGCTCAGATTGTGCGAACAGTTCTTCTGCCCTTTCCGGATTCATTCTTGCTAACGCATTATAACGAACCTCTCCATCCAGGAATTCTCTGAAGCTTTCGGTCGGAGCCTTACTATCAAGGGTAAATTTGCCCTTTTCAGATTCCGGATTGTAACGGAAGTTGTGCCAGTAACCAGCTTTTACCGCTCTTTCTTCTTCGGTCTGAGCTTTGCTCATACCGATCTTAATGCCGTGATTGATACATGGAGCATAAGCGATGATCAGTGACGGTCCCGGATAAGCTTCTGCTTCAGCTATCGCTTTCACGGTCTGGTTATAGTCAGCACCCATCGCGATCTGCGCTACGTATACATATCCATAACTCATTGCCATGCTTGCAAGGTCTTTCTTCTTAACATCCTTACCGCCGGCAGCAAACTGCGCGATTGCGCCGGTTGGTGTAGCCTTGGATGACTGACCGCCGGTATTGGAGTATACTTCGGTATCAAATACCATGATATTGACATCCTGTCCGCTGGCCAGTACATGGTCAACGCCGCCAAAACCGATGTCATAAGCCCATCCGTCACCACCGAAGATCCACTGTGATTTCTTAGCCAGGAAGTCTTTTTGTTTCAGAATGTCCTGTTTAGATTCGCAGCCGCAGCCGCAAGCTTCCAGCGCTGCTACCAGATTATCGGTTGCAGTTCCGTTAGTCACACCACTGTTAAAGGTATCCAGATATTCCTGAGCTGCTGCTTTCACACCGGCATTGTCGCCGTTAGCAGCAAGGTCTTCCACCTTCGCCTTCAGACCATTTCTGATGGCTTTCTGCGCCAGTGCCATTCCAAGACCAAATTCGGCATTATCTTCAAACAGTGAGTTTGCCCATGCCGGTCCTTTACCTTCCGGTGTTACGGTATATGGTGTGGACGGTGAAGAGTTACCCCAGATTGAAGAACAACCTGTCGCATTAGCAATATACATTCTTTCACCGAATAGTTGTGTGATCAGCTTCGCATAAGGAGTTTCACCACAACCTGCACAAGCTCCGGAGAACTCAAGCAGCGGCTGCTTGAACTGGCTTCCCTTAACCGATGCTTCCTTGAACTTGGTTATCACTTCCGGTTTAACCGGAATCTGGGTACCAAATTCGAAGAATTCCTGCTGATTTACATTGGCTTCCATATTTTCCAAAACAAGTGCTTTTTCACCCTTCTTGCCCGGGCAGACATTCGCACAGGAACCACATCCAGTACAGTCATAAGCGGATACCGTAATGGCAAATTTCATTCCCGGCATGCCGGTCATGTCAAGTGTGTCGAATCCAGCCGGAACCTTAGCCGCTTCATCTTCGGTCATCGCCACCGGACGGATAACTGCATGCGGGCACACATATGCACAGCGGTTACACTGAATACAGTTTTCCGGTTTCCAGATCGGGATATCTACTGCAATACCGCGTTTTTCATAAGCAGAAGAACCGGATGGGGTACTTCCGTCTACGTATTTATCAAATGCTGATACAGGAAGTGAATTACCTTCCTGAGCATTTACTTTGGTCTGTATGCTCTTAACAAAATCAACAACATCTTCTCTTCCGCCCTTAACTGCCGGTGAGAATAATCCTTCGTCTGCAGCATCTTTCCAAGAAGCAGGAACCTCAACTTCAACTACCTGCTGTGCTCCGGCATCGATCGCATCATAGTTCATCTGTACGATCTTATCACCCTTCTTGCCATAAGAGTCAAGAGCTGCCTTCTTCATAAATTCGATCGCATCCGCCTCCGGAATGATCTTTGCAAGACTGAAGAATGCGGACTGCAGTACGGTGTTGATACGGCCGCCGAGACCAATCTCTTTACCAATCTTAATACCATCGATCACATAGAACTTGATGTTATGATTTGCAATAAAGCTCTTCACCTGTCCCGGCAGATGGTTTTCTAATGCTTCTGTATCCCAAGGACAGTTCAACAGGAATGTACCGCCGGCAACCAGCTCCTGAACCATGTTATATTTGTCCATATAAGACGGATTATGACAAGCCACAAAGTTAGCCTGTCTGATCAGGTAAGTAGATTTAATCGGCTTCTTGCCAAAACGCAGATGAGAAATGGTAACACCGCCTGATTTCTTAGAATCATATTCAAAATATGCCTGTGCATACATGTCGGTATGATCACCGATAATTTTAATGGAGTTTTTATTCGCACCTACCGTACCGTCAGCCCCGAGCCCCCAGAACTTACAATTGATGGTTCCTTCCGGAGTGGTGATCATCGGCGCGCCAACTTCAAGCGAAAGGTGGGTCACATCATCATTGATACCTACGGTAAACATTTTCTTTTCCGTGTTCTTATATACTGCTGCGATCTGTGCCGGAGTCGTATCTTTAGAACCTAAGCCATAACGTCCTGACAGAATCGGTACCGCATCAAACTTGGTACCTTTCAGCGCTGCCACTACATCCAGATATAATGGCTCACCAAGAGCACCTGGTTCTTTTGTTCTGTCGAGAACGGAAATACTCTTCACACTGTCCGGGATTGCATCAATCAATGCCTGTGCGCAGAACGGACGGTAAAGGCGGACAGTTACAACACCAACCTTTTCGCCTGCAGCCGTCAGAGCATCTACGGTTTCTTCTATCGCATCGCATACTGATCCCATTGCGATGATCACGCGTTCAGCATCGGCTGCTCCGTAATAGTTGAATAATTTATAATCTGTACCAATTTTCGCATTCACTTTATCCATATATTCCTGTACGATCGCCGGCATTGCGTCATAATATGGATTACAAGCTTCTCTGGCCTGGAAGAAGATATCCGGATTCTGTGCCGAACCTCTCTGACAGGGATGATTCGGGTTCAGTGCGTGAGCTCTGAACGCATCAATTGCATCCATATCTGCCATGTCTTTTAAATCTTCATAGTCCCAGGTCTCAATCTTCTGTACTTCGTGGGAAGTACGGAATCCGTCAAAGAAATTGATAAACGGCATCCGTCCCTTGATGGATGCACAATGTGCCACCGGTGTCAGGTCCATAACCTCCTGTACGCTGCCTTCGCAAAGCATCGCACAGCCGGTTTGCCGACAGGCGTAAACATCTGAATGATCGCCGAAAATAGACAGTGCATGGCTCGCAATCGCACGGGCAGATACGTTAAATACACCCGGAAGCTGTTCACCTGCAATCTTGTACAAGTTCGGAATCATCAGAAGCAGTCCCTGAGATGCCGTATATGTCGTAGTAAGTGCTCCCGCTGCCAGAGAACCATGTACAGTACCTGCCGCACCGGCCTCTGACTGCATTTCTGTTACCTGAACAGTTTGTCCGAACATGTTTTTTCTGCCTTGTGTAGCCCATTCATCTGTAGCTTCAGCCATGACAGACGATGGCGTGATCGGGTAAATCGCCGCAACATCGGTATAAGCATATGATGCATGTGCCGCGGCGTGATTACCGTCCATGGTCTTCATTGATCTTCCCATTGATTTCGTTCCTCCTTTATTTTCCTAACTTATTATAAAATATCGCATATATGGATATTATATCCTTTGCATATCTAAAAGTCTAGTGCGTTTGTCTTTTATATTGTTCCTTTTCGCATACATTTTATCTATTGCTCAGATGATTTTTAGTAATAAGTTACATAAAACCAATAGTGCCCTAATCCCCGTCAGACAGGGGACTATACTGCTAGTTGATCTTTTATAAGCCCTCGCCATCTCACCTTGACAATTTTTAATCAATCCGCTATAATAAGAAAGAGGACTGAATTTAAAGGATGCTCCCGCAATAAAATGCGCGTGCATCCTTTTGTCGTTCCCGGAACTCAAAAACAACAAAAAAACTGAAAGGAATTGGAGTGTTTTTATGAGTAGTAAAAAGCAAAACAAGCCAAGTTTTAACTCGAGGTTTGGCTATATAATGGTCGCGGCAGGGGCGGCAATCGGGTTGGGAAACATCTGGAAATTTCCATATCTTGCTTACGGAAATGGCGGCGGTGCATTTCTGGTCGTTTACATTATTCTCTGCTACATACTGGGACATCCAGTAGTGGAAATGGAGTCTGCCATCGGGCGCTACGCGAAAGTGAATGCGATCGACGCATATGGCATAATTAATAAGAAATGGAAATTTGCAGGTGCTGTCAATGTAATATGTACCGTATTAATTGACATGTACTATATTATCGTCAGCGGCTATGTATTAAAATATGCCGTGGCCTATCTCATGGGAGGTAATTTCAGCACCGACAAGGCTGCATATTATAATGAATTTATCTCTTCACCTATCGAACCTTTGATCTTTGCCGGGATTTTAATGATCATCGTAATAGTTCTTCTGGCCGGCGGCATCACCGAACTCGTTGAAAAAGTCACAAAAATTATCATGCCGGTACTGTTTATCTTACTGGTGATCTGCGGCGTATGGGCGCTGTTCTCGTCAGAAGGTGCCATGGAGGGATTGAAATTCTATCTAATCCCTGATTTTTCTAATTTTACCGTAAAATCATTTGCCGACGCCTGTATGCAGGTAATGTTCTCCGTCGGTATCGGATGGGCGATTTTCGCTACTTTAGGGGCGACCATGTCAGATGGTGCCAACATTAAAAAAGATTCCATATGGGTAACTTCCTGTGATCTGGCTGTTGCGCTTCTGGCCGGTTTTGTGATTATTCCCTCGGTGGTTGGTGCCGGCTCTGAAATGACTGCCGGACCTTCGCTGGTGTTTCTGGCTATGACCGAGATCTTCTCCAGCCTGCCCGGCGGGAACATTATTGGAATCTTCTTCTTCTTTGCCTTAATATTTGCCGTATTATCCACTTACTTCACAATTTTGGAAATACCGGTAAAATGCATTGAAGAAAAATGTAAGCTATCGCATAAAAAAGCAACCGTTATCACTGCAGTCTTTATTTTCATCGGCGGCATCTTCTGTTCTTTAAGTCAGGGGACCGGCCTGCTCAGCGGTGTGAAACTGCCGTGGTTCGTTTTTGGCGATGGGATTGTATATTATAATATCTATGATTGGATCGACTGTTTCTCCGGATATGTCCTGCTGCCGCTCGGCTGTCTGCTGACCTGCTTCTATTGTGTATTTGTATGGGGCTTTAAAGGCTATGAAAAGGAATTGACCAAAGACGGACGAGACGGAAAGCTCAATCTGTATAATAAAATCATAATGTCGGTCGTCGTACCAATTCTTACATTAATAGTAATTCTTAACTGTTTTGGTTTTATCAAATAGATTTTAATTATAATGGAGGGCATCCCTCAAGTCATTTCATGACTTTTGGGGTGCCCTCCTCATCTTAAGCTAAATTTTTACGTTTTTTCTTTCCTAATTATCAGCAGCAATATAACAACCAACGAACTGAGTGCTAATAGGGTAAATGCCATATAAGAAGCTTCTCCTGTTTTGGGGCTTGTACTTTGGCCGGTTTTAGTTCCGTTGTCAGTTGTTTTATTCTCTTCTTCATAAAAAGTGATAGAAGCATTACTTTTGGCATTACCGGCTTCTACACTAGAGTAGCTGCAAAAACAAATAACAAATACGGCACTAATAATTATAAAAAACTTTTTCACATCATCCCCTCCTGTTCTTTTAAGGAGCATCCACTAAACTCCAAGTAATTGTACCGGTATAGTCACCTCTATAAAAAGAAGGACTGACTTTTAATAAAATCCCTTTATTATCATCCCAGGAAGCTATTGATACTGCATCTGTGTCTATTGTCGTATGTTCATAAACTTTTACAGCGGTCTTCCCTATTGTTCTTTCGGCTCCAGTAGAATCGATATACGTTAATGCATCCACTAAAGTATGTGTTCCATCCGAAAACTCCGCGCTTAAAGCAGCTTCAACTCTCCATGTACCCCTCGTTCCACGGGCATCCTGCACAATGACATTCCAGTCACCTGACCGCTTTGCAAAAGTTGTTGTACCAGACAGGTTCGTATCTTCAAAAGAAATGTTGTCAGATACATTGGTAAAAGCAAGTCTCCCGGTTACAGCTAAAGTAAGTGTTACATTATTTGAACTTGCTTTAACATCATCAATAGCATAAACAGTCACTGTATGTGTCCCTACTGATAATTGAGCTGCCGGTATTATATATGAATAATCAACTTCCTTGCCTTTAACAGCATCATTTGCTGCGTCAGCAGCAAATTTCACTGGAGTACCACCGCCTATTACATAATACAGATCAACTGTATCACTATCTGAGTCACGCCAGGTTCCTGATATCGTATAAGGGTCACCATTGGTTATTTCAACAGTTGTGTTAGCATTATCTAACGTCACTACAGGTACCTGGTTCCTCTTGATCGTATAGCTAATTGAATTGGTATCCAGGATAAGATTACCCCCTGAAAATTTAGCTGTTTCAGTAACAGGAGTATCTGCCGTTACTGTATTCACTTTCACTTTAAATGAAGCAGTTGCTTCGTTATCAGCAGAAGTCAGATTTCCAAGATTTATCGATAGCGTCTGACCCGACCAATAGGCAGAATCATCATTTACCTCTTCATTTCTTCCATCAGGGTATGTAATCGTTAATGAGCCTGGAATATAGGTGACAAAATCATTTATTGTTGTACCTAGTTTAACATTGAACCAATCTTGTTTCCCGGAGTCATATGTTCCCTTAATCGTGTAAGTTAGTTCTTCTCCTCCATAGACTAATGTATTGGCAGCATCGGAACTATCTGCTTTTTTTATGGTTTCACTCACCGTTGCATTTACCAGTCCCGGAACTTCGTCAAACGTAACACGATTCACTTGATAGTTCCCTCCTGTTGCACCTGTAAATCCCCAATAAACTTCGGTTGTTCCGTTCCCAAAAACGGTATTGATACCAACACTACCTATATCGACCGTCACCGGATTCATACCTTGTAATTGATAGGTAAGTCTTTGACTACCCGCATCCCACTTGATTGTGAATTTAATCATAAACGTCAAATAAGAACGTAGATATGAAAATAGCCATCCTCCTGATATCCTCCACAACTGTTGGAGTGAAATAGTCTATAGTTTTACGATAATAGAAACTGGAGCGTAGAAGTTTGAGAATCCTTAGAGTAAAATGCTCCAATATCACAGATTCCGGAAGTGAATACTCCAACTACGATAATTATGCATAAAGATGGATTGCAAACTAGCCGTCCTTTTATCCGTCACTTACATATTACACTTAGCAAGAGATCACTTCATAACAGGAAAACGTTATGAGTAAAAAAAATATGCTGGCATCTCATACTAAAATGCCAGCATACTTGTTTCACTATAATACCCCAAATTCAGAAAGAACCCTATATAGTGGTATGTCCATTTTTAACTGTTATCGGTAATTTTTTATGCTTCCCTGGACTGGTATATCCCCCACCAGTACAATATCGGGATAATAAAGCTAATAATAAATGTAAACTGGAACCCGCTTGATACTATCGACGTAATAATATTGTAAAGCACGATCAAAGTATAGACACCGCCGAATATCATTGCCCAGCGCATTGATTTCCCGGATATCCCAAATATTCCGGCCAGGATACAGCAAAGCGTACTGATTATAGATATCACAACCGTGAGCGGTGTATATACGCCTTCCAGCAGACTTGTATCGACTCCCGCCGTATCCGCCAGCTGCGGAAGGAACGTGTAGGCAAATATCGTCATCGCGCCCCCCAGAACACCGAATACTATCATAATTACCGAAATTACTTTTAATAATCCTTTTGGTTTAAACATAACTCACTCCTCCTTTGGTTTACATGCGTCTTAATGCTCCCATAGGGCTCATCCTGGCCGCTTTCCTGGCCGGATAGATCCCAAATATTATACCTACACCACATGAAAAACATGTCGTGAGAATAATCGCTGATACCGATAACTGAGCTGATAATCCGGCAATCTCCAGTGCCGATACTAAAGCCGCGATGCCGGCTCCTAAAATGATGCCAATAATTCCGCCTAATCCGGATATAATGGCTGATTCCAGCAAAAACTGCATAATAATGGATGATGATTTCGCTCCCAGCGCCCGACGGATTCCAATCTCTCTGGTCCGTTCGGTCACCGATACCAGCATGATATTCATTACCCCAATACCGCCTACCAACAGGGAGATACCCGCTACGAAAGCAATAAAGGCAGTAACGGTGTCAAGTATAGTACTCATCATTGCGGTCATGTCGAGCGGCTGCTGTTTGGTGAAAAGGTTATCACCGTCATTTAAATGTCTGGACGTCAGAATCTGAACTGCCGTTTTTGCCACTGCATTCTCATTTTCACCTTCCCCCAGATAGATATTTATCGCTGAAAAGTTCTCCGGATTTTCTCCCCATCCTTCTGAGGCCGTATAGGGAAGTTCCAGATAAACCGGCATCTCCATCCCGAACATACTCATGGCTTCTTCATTGGCCTGCATCATCTCCGCATCTATATCGCGGATTCCTTTTACCGTTATCGTTTGAATGGTATTCTCAATATTCACATCAAAATCCAGACCAACCACATCGGTAGTTCCAAACAGATAGAGCGCACTGGCCTTATCGAGTACACAAACCGGCTGGGCATTTAATACATCATCATCGGTAAAATACGCCCCCCTGATCATCTTCTCCTGATTGGGGTCATTTTCAGCATCCGGAGTCGTCAAAGTCAGATAAGCATCAAAACTGCCTTTTCTGGTGGTTACAGTCCCCATGCCCGTAGACGAAGCCACTACTCCGTTGCTTTTGCTGCCAAGCTGAGTCCGCAGTGCCTGCATATCATCCCAGGTGATCAATTCGGTATTGGCGGTCTCTTCTGCATCTACCATGACACTGACACTCTTAGTCTCAGTACTGGACATCACATCTGCTTTCACACCGCTGCCGATAGAGATGATTGTAATTACCGAGGAAATACCGATGATAATCCCCAGCATGGTTAAGAACGAACGCCCTTTATTTTCTTTGATGTTATAAAGGGCCATTTTGATATATTCACTAAACTGTCCCATCCGATCACTCCTCACCGGATATGGCGATAGCCTGCATTCCTTCTTCCACATCACCGGATACATCAGAAATAACCTGATCGCCTTCCTTGAGGCCGCTCACGATTTCCACCATATTATCTGAAGCAACACCCAGATCAACCGTCTGTTTCTTTACGATCCCGCCTTCAATCACATAGACAAAATCACCTTCAGCCGAAGTGTTTACCACTTCATTTGGCAGACTTAAAGCATTCTTCTTCTCTGCCACGGTCATTGCCACCTTGGCATTGACACCGATATAAATCTCATCATCCGGGTTATCAATATGTACTTCCGCGCCGATCACCGGATTGCCTTTTGCATTGGGCAAAGCGATCTTGTCAACCGAAGTCAGCGTTCCCTCGTAGGTCTTCTGACCGATTTTTACAGTTGCTTTGGTGCCGATGATCAATTTATCAAAATCATTAGAAGATACTTCCAGCTCTACCGCTACATCCTGATTGCTGACCAGGGTAAAGAGCTGTCCGCCCTGCACCGCACTGGTGCCTTCCACCACCTGAACATCGGAAATAATACCGTCAAATTCCGCTTTGATTCCTTCTTTTCCCTTGGACAGCAGTTCTTCGGTGGTTAGTTGAGTCAGCTCAGCAAGATTCTCCGCGACCTGCATATTCTTCTTCTGTGCATTGGTAGTTCCCGTCGCTGTCCCGCCGGACTGGCTGCTGTTCTGCATTTCCGTCAGGCTGCTCTTCAATGCCGCCAGCTCCTGTTTGTCCGCTTCTAATACCTGAGCCGTTCCGGAAGCATCAGATGAGCCAACTGCTGAAAGCTTATTTTCCAGTTCCCGGTAAGCAATCTCAAGATTGCTCAGATTATTAGTTGCCTGCTGAGCGGTGCTCATCAATTCATTATATTTTGTATCAGTTGAACTCATGTCTTTCAATTCTCGTTCAGCATTTTCCTTGATTGCTTTCTGCTTACTCTGATTATCCAGATTCTCCTGCATCTTCTTCTGGATTTCGGCTGCTGCCGCTGCATTCTTGGCTGCCTCGCTCTGCGAAGAAGCGGCGATACTCTGAAGGCTGTCGACTTCCGCCTGTTTATCCTGAATCTGTTTTTTCAGGCTCTGGACCGATGATGATGCCTGCGACTCTGCCGCCGCTGTACTTGCCGCCGCCCGGTTAGCCTGTTCTACCGTATCCTGATTCGTGTATTTGGTCGATAATGAATTTAACTCTGACTGTTGGTTGTCCCGCTCCAGCGTGGTGATATCATATTTGACCAGGACATCCCCCGCTTTGACCGTCTGCCCCACCTCGGCATTGCATTCCAGGATCGGTGCGTTGACCGGTGAATAGAACACCTTGGTCTTCTCACTGTTAACCATGCCCGAAATACTGAAATCTTCTTTTACCTCGGCTCTTTTCACTGCCACCGTTTCCAGCTGTAAGACTGTCTGGCTTTCCCCGCCAAACAATTTTGAGCATATAAAAAAGATTACAACGAGAACACCCAGTGCCGGAATGATTACCCAGCCAGGCAGCTTCTTCTTTGGTGGTTTAACTTCCTCATTCAGATCGGGAAGTTCTTCTGTATTCTCCAGCAAAATTTCATTTTCTGCATCGTAATTTTTAGTTTTTTGCCTTTTCCTAAACATTTATTTCGGCCTCCTCTTTAGATTTATTCAGATAATCTGCTTCTATTCTCCCATCTTTAATCTTAATCACCCGTTTCGCCTGGGCTGCGATTTCACTATCATGGCTAATGACGATCACAGTCCGCCCGGCCTTGTGCAACGCTTTTAAAATATCCATAATATCGGCGGTTGATTTTGAATCCAGATTGCCGGTCGGTTCATCGGCCAGGACAACCGGTGGTTTGGCTGCAATTGCCCGGGCGACCGCCACCCGCTGCTGCTGACCGCCCGACATCTCGGCCGGCTTATGGTTCATGCGCTTCTCAAGTCCCACCATCGCCAGTGCCTTTTTAGACACCTGACGTCTGTCTTTTCTACCGATTCCACGGTAGATCAAAGACAATTCCACATTGCCCAGAGCATCCAGATTGGTGATCAGATTAAAGCCCTGAAATATAAATCCGATCTGCTGATTCCGGATATCGGACAGTTCATTATCAGACAGTTTTGAAACGTCTTTTCCATTCAGCCAGTATTTACCGGAGGTAGGAACGTCCAGACAGCCGAGCATATTCATCAGGGTTGATTTGCCGGAACCGGAATGACCGATAATGGCGACAAATTCTCCTCTCTGAATCTCCAGGCTGACACCATCAAGGGCACGGACTTCATTTTCACCGGGGTTGTATATCTTATACATGTTTTCAATTCGAATTAATGCACCCATATTCTCTCCTTCACTGACAGTTGTCAGATTAGATTCTTTACTCTTGTATTAGTAAACTAATACAATTATACGTTTATTTTTTCCTAATTACAACTGTTTTTTACTAAGTTTTATACTCTCGGTTGATAAAGTACAAAAAAGCACCTTTCATGACAACCGAATCGGCTGCCGCGAAAAGTGCTTTATACACACCCTATTCTTCTTTCCCCTCTTTCAATGTCCCCACACTGTTCTTTCGATCTTTCCAGAACTGTCTGATGCCCACAGCGATCATTGCCGTTCCAATAACCGCAAACAATCCGATGAACACGATCATAATCCCTTTTTCAGAACCGGCCGTACTTAGATTCTCTGCCAGCATTTTCACCATATACAGCAGATATACCCCCGCCAGAGCGTATATCGCAAACCGTCCCTTCTTATTTCCCATCACAAATCCGCCTTTCTCTCTGAATTACTCCTTACTATTTACGCACCAGGTACTTTCTCATATCGATCGTACAAGCGATCAAAATAATCAAACCTTTGATGATGTACTGCAGATTCTGATTAATTGACAGGAAGTTGAGCGCTACGAAGATGATCCGCAGCAGTACCACGCCGGTTACGATACCGCTGATCTTGCCGGTACCGCCGACAAATGATACCCCACCGATTACGCAGGCAGCGATCGCATCACATTCATAGTTCAACCCGGTATTCGCCTGGTTAGAACCGATCCGTGCTGACTCGATGAAGCCGGTCACACCGTACATACAGCCGGCCAGCGTATGTACCAGAATAATGGTCCGCGGTACATTTACACCGGATACATTTGCTGCTTCCGGGTTCGAACCTACCGCAAACATGTTCTTGCCAAATGCTGTCTTATTCCAGACAAACCACATAACTGTAATTATAATGCAGGCATACCATATGTAGTTCGGAATCGGTACTCCTCTGAAAGATACAAAACTTCCGGTTACAAAGCTCTTAAATGACTGATCCAGTCCGGACAGCGGCTGTCCGTTATTACCATTGACCATAATGTACATCAGCAATACCCCGTATACGATCAGTTGGGTCGCCAGTGTTACAATAAACGGATGCAGATGCGCTTTTGCCACGAAGAACCCATTGACCCAGCCGACAATACCACCAACTGCCAGCACTACCAGAATTACCAGCCAGATCGGCATTACCGGCAGATTGGGAAATATTTTCGTCGCATAGTCCGCTGACTGCAGAAGCGATGCCGAGATACATGCCGTCAGACCTACCACCCGCCCGGCCGAGAGGTCGGTTCCCGTCAGTACGATACATCCCGCGATCCCGCAGGCGATTGGAATATTAGCCGCCGAAAGCGAGATGATGTTGACGATCGAGTTCACCGAAAGGAATTTCGAGTTCTGTGAATAAGTATATATCATTGCAATAAGGATTAAAAAGTATAATGCATTATTAATCAGCCACTCTTTCCAGTAATTCTTCTTGTCCCTGCTGCCTAAAGCCTGATAATTTGCATAGCGCACTTTTACGTTTTCAATAGCTTTCATTCTATGCTGCCCCCTTTATACATATTTTGCAGCAAGAGTCATGATTTCTTCCTGCGTTGTTTCCTGTGCATTCACTTCACCTGCCAGCCGGCCGCCCGACATGACCAGGATCCGGTCGCAAATTCCCAAAAGTTCCGGCATCTCCGAAGATACCATCACGACACTTTTGCCCCGGTTTGCCAGATCGATGATCAGCTGATATATCTCATATTTGGCACCGACATCGATTCCGCGGGTCGGTTCATCCAGCAGCAGCACCTCCGGATCGGTCAGCAGCCAGCGGCCTAAGATAACCTTCTGCTGATTCCCGCCCGACAGTGAACGAATTTTGGTCTCCTGGGCCGGCGTCTTGGTGCTCATCGCATCAATCGACCACTGGGTATCTTTACGCATAGATTTTTCGCTTAGGTAAAGTTTCATTTTTTTATGCTTTTTCAAACTTGAAATAACCGTGTTTTCCCGGATGTTCAGGATGTCGAAGATACCGGTAGCTCTTCGTTCTTCGGTCAGCATGGCAAAGCCGTTTTTGATCGACTCCTTGGCATTTTTGTTACGCACCCGCTGACCATGAAACTTGATGGTCCCGGCATGTCTGGCGGCAACCCCGAAGATATTTTCCAGCGTTTCGGTCCGACCGCTTCCGTCAAGACCGGCCAGACCTACAATCTCACCTTTCCGGACCTGGAAAGAAACATCTTTAAGCAGTGAATACTGAGCCGTCAGGTTTTCCACCTCCAATGTCACCTCACCTGGTTTATTGGTCTTCGGCGGAAACTGATCGTTCAGTTCGCGGCCGACCATCAACCGGATGATTTCTTCATTGGTCAGGCCTTTGGCCGGTTTGGTCGCTACATACTGACCGTCACGCATGATCGTTACTTCGTCGGAAATCCGCAGAATTTCCGACATCTTATGAGAAATATAGATGATTCCGCACCCCTGGTCCCGCAGCATATTTATGATTCTAAACAGATGCTCTACCTCTTTTTCGGTCAGGGAAGAGGTCGGTTCATCAAATACGATTACTTTCGAATTATAGGAAACTGCTTTTGCAATCTCTACCATCTGCCTTTGCGACACCGGCATAGTACTCATGACCCGCTTAGGGTCAACATCAATTTCTAATTTGCTAAATATTTTTTTTGTTTCCTCGTAAACCTTCTTTTCATTTACCATGACCTTGGCGATCTTGGGATAACGCCCCAGCCATATATTATCCTTGACATTTCGTTTCAGTGCCTGATTCAGTTCCTGGTGCACCATGGCAACACCATTTTCTAATGCTTCTTTCGCACTTTTGAAGTTCACTTCCTGACCTTCCAAAAAGATCTGTCCGCTGTCCTTTGAGTACATCCCGAACAGACATTTCATCAAGGTCGACTTGCCCGCCCCGTTTTCGCCCATCAGCGCGTGCACTGTGCCCCTCTTAACCGTCAAAGAAACATGATCCAGTGCTTTTACACCGGGAAATTCTTTACAGATATCATTCATTTGCAGCAGAACATCATGTTCCATAATCATTCCTCCTATCCTCTTTTTCACAGAAAGGCGGCCATCCAAATGACCGCCTTTCTAAATTCTTATATCACTTTTTCCGATCTTACTCCGCGCCGGTATATGTTCCATAAGGAATGTAAATCTTGTTTGATACTTTAGGAGAAATATTATAAGAATCTGTTCCGTCCATTAAATCTTTGCCCTCTGCCGCATTTTTTGTCAGGAAGGCAATTGCTTCTGCCATTCCGTCAGCATCCTGTTTGATGGTTCCATTCATTTTGCCGTCGGCAATCAGCTGTTTTGCAGCGTCGGTAGCATCTACACCAAATACCGGAATCATTTTGGAATCACCGGTACCAAGGTTGTAGCCTTTGTCATTAAGAGCTGAAACCGCACCTTCTGCCATTGCATCGTTATTGCAGATAACAAGTTCGATCATATTTCCGTTCTCTTCGTTATACTGTGAAAGGTTGGTGGTCATATAATTATTTGATGCTGTTGCACTCCAGTTACCATCCTGGTCTACCTGATAGCTGTCGCTGTTGGAAGAATCGAAGTATACCAGTTCCGGTTTACCGGCTTCAGTCAGAACTTTATTCGCATCTTCTACACCATACTGGGTCCGGGCGATCGCTTCTACATTTCCTAACTGTCCCATGAACATTGCGTAAGAGATTTCGCCGTCACCATTCAAGTCAACTGCATCGTAATTCTCTACCAGATATTCACCGATCATCTGCCCCTGCATATGACCTGCTTCCGGAGCATCAGTTCCAACGAATGCGCATTTATCATAACTTCCCAGAACCTGACCTTCTTCTTCGTCACCTTCTACGGCACGGTTGAAGAAGATTACCGGGATACCTGCTGCGGATGCTTTATCAATTACTGCCTGTGAAGCTTCCACCGATCCGGAAGTTACAATATTTACGATCAGAAGATTGGCACCGGTACTGATAGCGGTATCAATCTGTTCGTTCTGGGTGGTCTGGTTACTGTTGGCATCATAATCCTGATATTTTACGCCCAGATCGTCAAACTGACCATCCAGTGCCGTCTTAACCGAAGAGATATAAGGATCAGAGTAAGTATAATAAAATACTGCGATATCCGCATCTGATAGATCTCCCTGATCTTCTGCCGCATCCACTACATCTTCTGCTGCCGAATCTGCATTTCCGTCATCATTTGAGGAACCGCTGCATCCTGCCAGCAACACTGCTGACATTGCGATACACATAAGTACTGCTAAAAACTTCTTTTTCATTATCTTTATAGCCTCCCTTTCTTATACTGAACTTTGGTTACAAGGTCAGTATAAGTGGAAAACTTTACTAAAACCATACGAAAATTTACGCAATTTGGTTCAAAATTTTACGCTTTGGTTTATCTTCTTAATCAAAACTGAACAGCACTCTTTGAAACTCATCCCCAAACATGTTTTCTTTAGTCACCAGTGTCGTCGCCGTATCCACTTTGGTCTCACCCAGCGGCAGCTCGTAGATCAGATTATATGCCGTTTCAACCCCCAGGTAACCCATGGCAAACGGGTTCTGTACAATCAGGGCATCTACCTCTCCGGTCTCCAAAAGGCCGACCGACGCAACATTATTGTCAAACGCGACCACCGATATCCTCTCGGCATAATGAAGTTCCTGAATGGCTTCGCCAACCCCCAGGCTGGTCCATTCGTTAAAGGTAACGATGGCGTTGATCTCCGGATGCTCGGCAACCATCTGCAGGGTTGCTTCTTTTGAATCTTCAATCGTCGAAATAACATTTACCGCATCTACGATATTTACCCGCGGATCAGCACTGACCATTTCGCGAAAACCTTCTTCCCGCTGCTGTCCGTTGGCAGCATTCTTATCAAAATTGACAATCCCTATATTTAACTGTTCATCCCGGCAATTCAGTACCGCTTCTCCCGCCATGCGTCCGGCCTGGTAGTTATCGGTGCTGATGCGGCTGCTGACCTTATCACTGTTAACATCACTGTCGATCACTACCACTTTGACCCCCTGCTTAACCGCCGCATTAATGGCATCCGCATTGGCATTATAATCCACCGCCGAGAATATAATCACCTCGGCATCATCTTCCACCGCCTGCTCAATCATCCGGTTCTGGGTTTCATAATCTTCTTCATTATCCGGGCCATCCACGGTTATTGACAGGTTATATTCGGTACTGGCAGCATTGGCACCCGCAAATACGGTCTGCCAAAAATTTGATTCAGTGGATTTAGCGATCACTGCTACATAGTGCTTGGTGTTCTCACCGCCTTCATTATCATAGGCGCTTACATTTCCGATAATATAACGAATTCCGATAATATAACAGAGCAGCAAGAGCAGGACGCCGACCATCACAATAATACGTTTTTTCTTATTTGACGTCATAACTTCCCTCCTCAATCTTTGGAATCCTGATCTCTACCCGTGTCCCTGCATCCAGCTCACTGGTAATGGATAGTCCATACTTGTCACCAAAATATATTTTAATCCGTTCATGCACATTCTTAATACCGATTCCGATCCGGTCGCTGGCATCCTGGTACAGAATATCCCGGCACTGTTCTTCGGTCATTCCCACACCATTATCTTCCACCGTTATGCTGATGCCTTCTTCAACCTGACGGATGCTGATTTCAATCCGGCCTTCATCGACCATCCGTTCCAATCCATGGTAGATAGCATTCTCAATAATCGGCTGGAGGGTAATCTTATTGCACAAATAATGAAGGCAGCCCTGATCCACATCAAATTGATAGGTAAACTGGTTTTTATAACGGAAGTTCTGAATCTTCAGGTAGCTTTCCGCATGCTGCAGTTCTTTCTCCAGCGGAATCAGCTCTTTGCCTTTGCTGATGCTGATACGGAACAGCCGTGCCAGAGCATTTACCATTTCCACCGCTTCTTCATTCCGGTCCTCTTCACACATCCAGGCAATGGAATCCAGGGTGTTGTACAGGAAATGAGGATTGATCTGGGCCTGCAGGGCTTTTAGTTCAGTTTTCCTCAATGTCACCTCTTCCTGCCGTACCTGATCCATCAGCTGCTGTACCTGAACCACCATCTGGCCAAAGGAATTAGACAGTGCCATAACTTCGCTGGTGCCCTTTACCGATGCAAACTGGAAGTTCTCCGCATCCTTTTCAAATTCTCCCATCGCCACTGCCAGCTGGTTAGCCGGTTTTCCAAACACCCGTGAAAACAGGATTCCGGCGAGCAGCGAGGTGATCAGCGCCAACAACAGTAAGGTAACACAGATCCTGATCATATTCTCCACCTTACTGGTGATCATCTCATCCACATAGCATACACCGGCTATCCGCCAGTTGCTGTTTTCCAGCGTATGCAGCGTATAGATCACGCTGGACTTCGGATAAGCACCATCTTTTAAATCTACAAGCATCTCGGATTTCTCATCTTTCAGCCCCGAATAGATCAGCTGCTGCTGCGGATGATAGATGATATTTCCGTCGGTATCTATGATAAAACAGTACCCATGCTGGCCGATGCCCACATCATCAACATAATCAGCGATGTTAGAGAACCGGATATCCATGCATACCAGGATTTCTTCGTCCCCCGCATTCCGGGTTCGTTGTGATATGGTTACCACCCACGAATAATAATTAGTAAACAGTGATTCTACATGAGGTTTTGAGATTACCATACCATCCTCTTCACTGATATCCTGATATGATAGATTCTGATATACACTTTCCTTCATTTCCAGCTCATCCGACCAGTAGTTCTGCAGTGTTCCTTCAGCATCGTAGGTCGTGACTGAGACGACATCGGAGCGGATCAGCATCAGGTTGCGGAAAAAATCATCGCGCACCGCGCTCTCCTGATCCATATTATCGAGGATCAGCTTCATGATCTCTTCCATATCTTTGGTATAACTCTCTACCGTATTCATTACCTGTACCACAGCCTGCTCGCTGCTGGTAATCGAGTTCTGCTCCATTGAGTTTTCGTAAAGTTTAATAAAAACAAGCAGCACCGTCAGCAGCGTGATGGTCACAATACACGCAACCACGCCGGTCATCAGGGCAGACAGCGACAGTTTATTCTTAATTCCGGTTTTCTTCGTATTCTTTTCTGCACGCATTCGGTGACACTCCTATGTATTTCTTGAAACAATAACTGAAGTAATGCTGATCATTATACCCACACCGTTCGGATATTTCCCGGACTTTCATGCTGGTTCCGATCAGCAGTTCTTTGGCTACTTCAATCCGCTTTTTGGTCAGCAAATCGACAAAAGTATAACCGGTCATCTTTTTGATCAGAGCACTCAGGTAATTCGGGCTGACCGCAATCTCACCACTGACTGAGACCAGTGATATTCCCTGATCCATATACCTGTTTTCGATGATCTCCGAGGTCTGTTCACAGATGAACGTACTGCTTTTCTTCCGTTCTTCCGCCACCATTTCTTTAGCTGCCAGGCAAAAATCTATATATTGGTTCCACACCGGCTTACTATTATCATATATTATTTTCCCCTGCAGCGGCGAAGCTGACTGCAGATGCTGCACCGACTCGCCATCCGCTACCGCATAAGCGACCCGCATAACCGCTGCTACCATTTGAACCAGTAACAGCTGAATCATCATCGGGGTAAAATCACCCCGCTCTACCCGGACAAACAGAGCGCTCAAATATTGCTTTAGTTCTTCCTTAGTTCCTCCACGCAGCAGGCTTTCCAGTTCATTCACTGTACCTTGTACCGCCTCCTGGTCAAAAGTCCCGGTCCGCTCAATATCAGCGATAAAATAAACTTCTTCATCACTCTTACGGGAATATCCCATCGCATTCATGGCCTCTATGTAAGCTTCATGACAATTTACCAGTTTTGAAACGGTACGGCTGACACCGATAGACACTGTATGATTCATGATTCTCTTCACACTCTGCGAAATATCCTCGACGATAATGTGTAAATATTTTTCCAGTCCCGATTTCGTCGCCGCCAGCAGAGAAACTAACCGCCCTTCGGTATAAAAGCTGGCATGCCTGACATATTTACGCAGAATCATATCTACTGAATTCACGCCGGCTTCGGTTGTACAGTTTTTCCCGTTCCGGTCCCAGAAACTGGTAACCAGGACCGTGTAGAACAGATTACTGCTGATCTCACCCAGAAATCCCAGGTTTTTGGCATCGTCAAGCAGCCGTGCATTTCGTTCCTCTGATATGTTTCCCTGAAAAGAATCAAGGAGCAGCGGTACTAAAAATTCGGCGATCCCCTGCTTTTCCTTTTCAATAGTGCGTTTGGTAAACTCCTCAAAAGTCTCATCAATCCTGGCCTTAATCTTCTTTAATTCTTCGGTTATCTCGATAGAGGAAATCGGTTTTAACATATAACTGATAATATTATACTGGATGGCTTGCTGGGCATAGGCAAAATCATCGTATCCGCTCAGGAATGCAATCTGCATGGTCGGACGGATCTCCCGCACCGCTCTCGCCAGTTCGATTCCCGACATAAAAGGCATCTTAATATCAGAAAGCAGCAGATCAGGTGCCAGCTTCTCAACCAGCTCTAATGCCTCAGCTCCATTTTCTGCCTCTCCGATCACCCGGAAACCCGCGGCTTCCCAATCGACCTTGCGGATCAGGGCTTTGCGAAGTTCTTCTTCATCATCTGCTACGATTACTGTATACATCGTGACGTTCTCCTTTTTGTATGATTTTTCACAGTATAGCACAAATGAACCTATGACACAATTGTTGTCGTTCTGCAAGGTCTTTTCGTTTTTCTTCAAGCCTCCGATTGACTTTTTCATTCTCTGCCAGTATGCTGTCATTATGTAAAATCAATTGATGACACGAAGGGAGTTCTACTGTGAAAGATTTTTACGAAGCGGCTATCAGGACGAATGAAGAAATATCAGCAAAGAACAAACGCTGGTCCAATCTGGCCGGATACGCCAAGCTGATACTGTTCGTCCTATTTCTCACCGCCACTTACTATACCGTTACAAAACCCGGGAATATAGTCTATCCGGCAGCAGCACTGATACTTTTTCTGATTCAGGCCGCCGCCTGGATCCTGCACGCCCATCTGAACGGAATGATCGATCATGCCGAAGGGATGATCGAAATTAATCAGCGGTATATTATGAGGATTAATGGAAACTGGCCGGAGTTTACCGATATTGGTGAAGAGTTCCTTGATCCGGAACATAACTATAGCTCTGATCTGGACATCGTCGGCAGAAAATCATTATTCCAGTTTTTGAATATCACCCATACCTGGTATGGGCGGCAGGCCTTTGCTGAAGATCTGCTGCACAGCCATTATTCGGCCGAAGAAATCGGCCGGCGTCAGGAATCCATTCGGGAACTGTCCGAAAATGCCGGTCTGATGGGGGAACTAGAATACCGTTTCGAACAATCCCAATCTTCCGGCGATCTTTCTGCTCTGGTGAAAACTTTTCACAATCCCCGGGCTTTCATCAGCTCACGGGTAATGTGTCTGGTTCTGACCTATTTGCCGCTGCTGACGATCATTATCGCCGGCATCGCTGTCATTTTCCGGCGGGAAACATTTTACCAACCGGCCATCATACTGCTGATTATCCAGACGATATTATGGCTGGCCGGTTCTGCTGCCACCAACAACTATCTGCGCGGCATTACCAGCCTCGCCGCCAAGTTCAGAGCTTATCACGATGTAATCGGGCTGGTCATCGCCGCTGATTTCAAATCAGATGAACTCAGACAAATCCAGACCGCTCTTGGCGGCAGCGGCATTTCTGCGGTACAGGCTTTCCGGCAGCTGGCCAAGATTGCCGAAAAGGTAAGTATGCGGGGGAATGTCTTTTTATATTTCACCCTGAATCCGCTGCTGCTATGGGATTACGAGTGTGCGATCCAGTTTTCTGCCTGGAAGGATTCCTATGACCCTTATTGCGAAGACTGGTTCAAAGCCCTTGGCCGACTGGAAAGTATGATGTGTTTTGCCGTCCTTAATAGGGTCTGCGATCATACCTGTTTTCCTGAATTCTCCGCTTCCCGTAATGCTGTTGCCAGCCAACTGGGACATCCCCTGATCGGGAACTTAGAGCGGGTAACGAATGAACTGCATTTACAGGATCAGATCCTGATTATATCCGGTTCCAATATGTCCGGTAAAACTACTTATTTAAGAACGGTCGGTGTCAATATCGTATTAGCCCGGGCCGGCGCCCCTGTCTGCGCCAAAAGCATGTACTGCTGTGATCTGCATCTGGTCACTTCCATGCGGATTGCCGATGATCTGAATGAGGGGATTTCAACCTTTTATGCCGAATTGAAACGGATCAAAATGATTCTGGACAGCACCAAAAAGAATCCCAATACCCTTTTTATGATTGATGAGATATTCCGCGGCACCAATTCTGTAGACCGTCTGGCCGGCGCCAAAACTGTTATCGCTAAGCTTAGTCAGCTTGGTGTCATGGGTATGATCACGACCCATGATCTGGAGCTCTGTGAGCTTCAGCAGGAAGTTGCTAATGTACAAAATTACAGTTTTGCGGAGCATTATGAAGATGGAAAAATACACTTTGATTATAAAATGCGGGCCGGAAAATCAAAAACGACTAATGCTAAACATTTAATGGCATTGGTTGGGATATTGGATAATGATCACTGACATAATAATAACCTCCGTTTCATTTGATAACCATATCATATGGCCGCAAATTGAACGGAGGTTAAACGCAAATTAAACGGAGTGTAAACCGGACAGAATTATTTTTTCACCCAAACACGAGTGATTTCCCCAAAGGCATATTTTCGATACTCGTTCACATCTTTGTAAGCTTCTCTTATATATTCTTTCGCTTCCACAGTGCAAAAATCATCCGGAGCGGGGGTAGTTAGCTGCGTTAATCTGCATTCAAAAATCAATCCGGCTTCTTTAAAAGACATATCGCTGGAAGGAGTTTGAATACCTGTTAATTGGAAGAGCATTTGCTCCTTATATTCATTTGGGAAGTAAGACAGCGTATATGTCCCCACTTTTTCCATCAATTCAAGTGTGTAACGGGTTGTTTGGAGAAGACACCAAGAGGTGGGTTTTCTGAAAAGAACCCCGAAGCCGCCTCCGCTGCCTACCATAGAATTATAATGATTTTCCTTGCCTGCGGTAATAAGAAAAAAATTCTTCCCCACCAATGTAAATACATTGTCTCTTAATTCTTCAGGGGGAATCTGTTTAAACGAAAAATCATCTCGTAAACGGCTAGAATACCACACCCCTGCACTAGCTATTCAAACGCAAAATCCGCTTAGCATTTTCAATTCTTTCCTGCGTTGGCGGATCGATACCTGCCAGTGGATATTCCATTCCCAGCTCTTTCCACTTGGAAACTCCCAGTGTGTGATAGGGTAATATCTGCACCTTTTCAACATTATTAAGGGTGCTGATAAACTGACCCAGCTCTTGCAGATATTCATCCTTATCACTGCGTTCCGGCACTAAGACGTGACGAAGCCAGACCGGCTTGCCAATCTCCGAAAGATACCGTGCCATGTCTAAGATGTTCTCATTTGTAAATCCGGTCAGCAGCTTATGCTGTTCCAGATTCATATGCTTGATATCCAGAAGGATCAGGTCGGTATTTTTCATCAAATCTTTAAACTTACCGAACCATGGCTCTTTTCTGGTAAAGGGATTGCCGCTGGTATCAATTGCAATATGAACCCCTTCCGCTTTCGCCTTCTGACATAAGTCGATCAGAAAGTCCATCTGCAGAAACGGATCACCCCCGCTGATGGTAATACCACCCTTACTGCCCCAGTAAGGGCGGTACTTCACTGCTTTCTCCAATAATTCCGCGGCTGTATACGGGTTACCGGTGCGCATATTCCAGGTATCCGGATTGTGGCAATACTGACAGCGCATTGCACAGCCGCTTAAAAATATCACATACCGGATCCCCGGCCCATCAACAGAACCGAAGCTCTCTAAAGAGTGGACATATCCCACAATTTCCTTTTTATCCATTTTTCTTATACCTGCCCTCTGTTAATGATGTCCTGCACGTCTCAGCCCTCCCTTTTTTCCCGCCTTGTTAATCAGCAGCAACGGGGGCTGATGTTTCAAAACCGCGTGTACATTGTCAATGGAGTTTATCATGTGTTGTTCTTGCAATTACATCCAATTGCTGCTCACGTGTTAAATCAATAAATTTTACCGCATATCCTGATACACGGATGGTGAAGTTGGCATATTCTTCTTTTTCCGGATATTCCATCGCATCTTTTAGTTTTTCCACCCCAAATACATTAACATTCAAATGATGCGCCCCCTGATCGAAATAACCATCCATCAGGTTAGCGAGGGTGCTGATCCGCTCTTCTTCATTATGACCAAGCGCTCCCGGATTGATGGTCTGGGTATTGGAGATACCATCCAGTGCATATTCGTACGGCAGTTTCGCTACCGAGTTCAGCGATGCCAGCAGACCGTTCTGTTCTGCTCCATAGGAAGGATTGGCTCCCGGTGCCAGCGGTTCGCCGGCTTTCCTCCCGTCCGGCAGCGCTCCGGTCGCTTTACCATATACGACATTTGAAGTAATGGTAAGGATCGAGGTGGTTGGTTCAGAGTCTCTGTAGGTATGACATCTTCTCAGTTTGCTCATGAAGCTTTTAAGAAGATTAACGGCAATGTCGTCGGCCCGGTCATCGTCATTTCCGTATTTAGGGAAATCACCTTCGGTTTTAAAATCTACCGCTAGACCGTCTTCATTACGGATTACTTTGACTTTTGCGTATTTTACTGCACTTAATGAATCCACCACATGGGAGAATCCGGCAATACCGGTTGCAAAGGTACGTCTCAGCTTAGTATTGATCAGCGCCATTTCTGCTGCTTCATAATTATACTTATCGTGCATATAGTGTATCATATTCAAGGTGTCAACGTAAAGCTTGGACAGCCAGTCTAATATTGCATCATACTTCTCTGCCAGTTCATCATATTCCAGATATTCCGATTCGATCGGTTTGAGCATTGGTCCTACCTGATCCCCTGTCTTTACATCTACTCCACCGTTAATTGCATAGAGCAGCGCTTTGGCCAGATTCGCCCGGGCGCCGAAGAACTGGATCTCCTCGCCGGTCTGGGTTGCCGATACACAGCAGCAGATAGAATAATCATCACCCCATACCGGCCGCATAACATCATCATTCTCATACTGAATAGAACTGGTTTCAATAGAGATATGCGCGGCATAGTTCTTGAAGTTCTCCGGCAGGCGAGATGAATAAAGTACCGTCAGGTTCGGCTCCGGTGCCGGTCCCATGTTCTCCAGGGTGTGGAGAAAACGGTAGTCATTCCTGGTTACCATCGAACGTCCATCCTGCCCCAGACCTGCCAATGCTACGGTCGCCCATACCGGATCACCGGAGAATAACTCATTGTAAGAAGCAATTCTGGCGAATTTAACCATTCTGAATTTCATAACCATATGGTCAATCAGCTCCTGTGCTTCCTCTTCGGTCAGCATTCCATTTTTTAGATCACGTTCAATATAAATATCCAGAAATGTAGATACGCGGCCAACGCTCATGGCGGCACCATTCTGTGTCTTAATAGCGGCAAGGTACCCGAAGTATACCCATTGAACCGCTTCTTTAGCATCTTTAGCCGGCTGCGAAATATCATAGCCGTAAGAAGCCGCCATTTCTTTCATCCCTTTCAGTGCTCTGATCTGATCGGCGACCTCTTCTCTGAGACGAAAATCAAAGCTGTTCATACTATGGTTCATGGTTTCTTCCATGTCGGCCATTTTCTGTTCAACCAGATAGTCGATGCCATAAAGCGCTACCCGGCGGTAATCACCTACGATTCGGCCTCTTCCGTATGAATCCGGCAGCCCGGTAATAACCTTATTATGGCGTGCCATTTTCATTTCAGGTGTATAGATATCAAATACACCCTGATTATGAGTCTTATGATAACGGGTAAATATTTCATATAATTCCGGTTTTGGCTCATATCCGTTGCTTGTGCATGACTTAACGGCCATGTTGATGCCGCCAAAAGGCATAAATGCTCTCTTTAACGGTTTATCGGTCTGAAGACCAACAATCTTCTCTAAATCTTTATCCTCTTCACAGATATAGCCTGGTCCATACGAAGTCAGATCGGAAACGATTTCTGTCTCCATATCCAGAACCCCGCCTTTTTTACGCTGTTCTTTCTGAAGCTCCTGCAATTTCCCCCATAACTTGTCGGTCGCTTCTGTCGATCCCGCCAGAAATGACTCATCGCCCTCATATGGTGTGTAGTTATCACGAATGAATTTTCTTACATCTACTCCGTCGCGCCAGAGTTTTCCTTTAAACCCTTCCCATTGTTCGTACTGTTTCATGATTCACAGCCTCCTTCTATAATTAAATATCTTTCTTACTCTGCCCATAGAATAGCACTGCATTATTAAAATAACAAGATTTAATGATAACAATTCTCATTTGTTTTTGATTTTATACAATGATCGAAATGATTGATAATTTCTGTCATTTTAGTGTGCCTTATTAACAAGTAAAATATACTTAAAGAACTCCCCTCTTCATTTGAAAAAGTAAGCTAAATATCACAAACAAAAAGGCAAAACCGCATTCCCGGTTCTGCCCCATCTCTTCCTGATACATCTTCAACCATTATCCTTTTCATACTTACCCACCCACGCCTGCAGACACGAAATAGAACGGATCTTATACTCCTCACATACTTCCCTCTGGGTCCTTCCTCCTAAATAACTTTTTACAGCCGCATTTTTCACCTCCGCCGGGTATATCCGATTCACCGTTGGGCGCTCCAGCCCTTCCGGCCCAAACATCTTATATAAGGAAATCCATTTCTCCAGGCAGGAAT
>Ga0153940_1000320_pt1 | contig 27034 bp, 21 predicted proteins | sample TSNJ024MetaG_FD_104736 | JGI IMG/M metagenome (GOLD analysis project Ga0153940, IMG submission 104736) | Attine ant fungus gardens microbial communities from New Jersey, USA - TSNJ024 MetaG | ecosystem: Host-associated > Fungi > Mycelium > Unclassified | place: USA: New Jersey, Brendan T. Byrne...
AAATGTTTGTTAATAAATAGATTCGATTTATGTAGTTTTATTAATAAAAAATATTACAGGTGTATTCTATAAAGTTATTCTCCTTCGCACTCGATCTCTTTCAGAAGGCAAATATATTATATTATTCCCGAACTAAAGAACTATAACTTAAAAAATGGAACTTTTAATATTCCCCTTGTCCTTTCTCCGGTATAGATAAATTTGTGGAGAAAAGATAATATTATTTAATTTAAAATATTTATTTAGAAGCCAGATACATAGAACATGTACCCATTGTGTATGTTTTATAAGATGCTTCCGAGAATCCGTTCTTTAGAAGCGTGTTGGTCATATCTTTACCCTGAATAAAGGCTTGTATGGATTTTGGAAGGTAAGAGTATGCCGTTTTATCTTTGGAAATGATCCGGCCTATTGTGGGGATAAACAGATTGGTATATAGCCAGTAACCCTGCTTCATCGGAAAATGCGCGGGAACAGTCAACTCCAATATCATCAGTTGCCCTCCCGGTTTTAGTACCCGTAATATTTCTTTGAGCCCCTTGTCAAGATCCTCAAAGTTGCGTACTCCGAATGCGACCATGGCAGCGTCAAAAGAATTATCGGGAAAAGACAGCGCCATGCAATCCTCTTTGGCGAAGCTGATTTTATCTGATAGGCCTGCTTTAGCTACTTTTCTCCGGCCAACCTCCATCATTCCTTCCGATATGTCTATGCCCAGTATAGATTGCGGCTTCAGTATATCATAGGCCTGGATGGCCAGATCACCTGTTCCTGTGGCAATATCGAGTATCGTCTGGGGATTCAGCTTTTTTAGCATAGATAATCCTTTCTTACGCCAACTGATATCGATTCCCATCGACATAGTACGGTTCAATGTATCATAGTTTTCAGCAATAGAGTCGAACATGCGTTCTACTTGAGCCCCTTTAGTTTCGGAGCCGGAATAAGGAACTATTTTTTCGGCGTCGTAGGTCATTTCCGTTGAGGGTTGTTGGATTTATACGTTTTTAAGATAATAGAATATATCTTCATCGTAAATATCGATGATTTTTGTTCTGTTACCTTCCGCGATCATTTGGAAAGGGTCTGTAGAATTATCTACCAGAAGCCAGTAATCGGCAATAGGGATAAACATAGAGAAAAGATTTCTCATTCCGGCATAATAGCGCCTTATGACTACATCATCGTCTACATGATGTCCGCCGAAGCGAACGCGTTGTTCGACACGTCTGATAGCCAGTTCGGGCGATTCGAGCCAGAAATAAATCAGGGTAACAAAATAGCCTTCCTTCTGCGCCCTGCGTATGAAGTTAGCATATGATTTAGTCGCCAGCGTGGTCTCTATTGCAAAATCTTCCTGCATACGCAACATTTCGTTCATGCGCATAATCATAAGGCGGCCTGCATCGATAGCTACCGTCTCGGGCTGAAAAGGGGAGAGGCCTTTGGCTATTTCATCGGCATTGATAAACTCCTTGCAGTCGAGTAGTTCGGGAAACATGGCATACGACGCGGTTGTTTTTCCCGCGCCGTTACAGCCTGATATGATATAGAGATTCGGCATTTAAACTAAATAATAGATAAATTTAATTATATACTTTCGGACCACAACTTGTTTTTGTTGTTTTGCTTACCCGAATAATAAAAAGGCCTGCGGCCTTAATCTCTCTTTTTTAAATATTCGTTTATATTCTTTTCAAGGCGTATAGCGACATCGGCAGCTTCCGCCTTTACAAATTTTTCACCTACTATCTTTTCATATAGTTCGATGTAGCGTTCCGAGACGGAGTTGCAGTATTCTTCGGTCATTTCAGGCACCTTCTGCCCGTCTTTTCCCTGGAATCCGTTATCCATTAACCATTTGCGTACAAATTCTTTCGACAGTTGGCGTTGTTCTTCCCCTTTGTCGAATAGTTCCTGATAAGTGTCCGCATAGAAATAGCGGGAAGAGTCCGGTGTATGGATTTCGTCGATCAGATAAATCTTGCCGTCTTTTTTCCCGAACTCGTATTTTGTATCTACAAGTATCAGGTTCTTCTGAGCTGCCATTTCGGTTCCACGTTGGAACAGCGCATAAGTATATTTTTCCAGTTGCTCGTATTCTTCTTTGCTTACCAGTCCTTGAGCGATAATTTCCTCTTTCGAAATATTCTCATCGTGTCCTACATCTTCTTTTGTAGTAGGAGTGATGATAGGAGTAGGGAATTTTTCATTTTCTTTCATTCCTTCCGGTAGCGGCACTCCGCAAAGCGTCCTTGCACCGGCTTTGTATTCGCGCCATGCGCTACCGGTGAGATATCCGCGGATAACCATTTCCACCTTATATTGTTCGCATCTCAGACCAACGGTTACCATAGGGTCCGGGGTATCCAGCTTCCAGTTAGGGACAATGTCGGCAGTGGCATCCAGAAACTTGGCCGCAATTTGGTTCAGGACTTGTCCTTTGTAGGGAATACCCTGTGGTAATACAACATCGAATGCTGAAATACGGTCGGTAGCGATCATCACCAGTAAATCGTTACCTATTGAATATACGTCCCTCACTTTGCCATGATAAACGTTTGTCTGACCCGCAAAATTAAAATCTGTTCTTACTAAAGTATTCTTCATTTGTTTAAAAATCTAATTTGTTCAGTCTTATAACAAAAAAGTAGGCTCAAAGTTACGCCAAAGTTGCTTAAAAAGCAATAAAGATGTTAATTAATAGCATGCTCCTCCAAGTTGCTGATAGCTGTGGAAATAAAACTAAAACTTGACAAATCTGACAACTTTTGCACAATTTTTTATCTGGCGTTTTATTTAAGTATTGTGAAACATTTAAATATGTCATTAATTTTTTTCTGATTACTTACTTTTTCATTCTGAAATTCCAGTATGCCGGCTGCTTCTTATATAGATAAATCAGATTGGGAGTATTGCAACTTAATTGATAATCTTTTTGTGTTTTTATACAGAGCTATGCTAATAAGAAAGAGTGTGTGTCAAAAGTATTTTTTACTTTCTATTTACATACGCTACGCTCCTGTGACCGTTGGTTGTCATGTTGAACGGAGTGAATTGAATTGAAAATCGGCGGAGCCAAAATCGCCGAAGCGAAGGCGAGGCAAATATCTCGTTTCTCAGGGTCGAGATTCTTCGTTACACTCAGGATGACAAAGAGGGTAGCACATTGATAGTGCTGTTCCCCTTTTGACACACCCTCTTTTTCTAATAAATCTATATTCTTTCACCTTTTACGGTTTTTGCTTTTATCTCTTCCCGCTTTTCCCTTTTATCCTCTCTTTCGTATGCATCCACAATGCTCTGAACGAGTTTGTGACGGACAATATCGGTCTTGTTAAACTCGATATAGCCTATCCCTTTCACATCTTTCAGTATGCGCAGGGCATGTTTTAGCCCCGACTGCTGGGACGGCGGAAGGTCTATCTGGGTAATATCGCCCGTGATAATCATTTTGGCGTTCATACCCAAACGGGTGAGGAACATCTTTATCTGGTGCGTGGTCGTATTCTGGGCTTCGTCGAGGATAATGATGGCATCACTGAGCGTTCGACCGCGCATAAAGGCTAAAGGGGCTATCTGTATCGTCTTATTTTCGATATAATCCTTTAGCTTGGCTGGGGCTATCATATCTTCGAGCGCGTCATACAAAGGTTGCAGATACGGATCTATCTTATCTTTCATATCTCCGGGCAGAAAACCGAGCTTCTCTCCGGCTTCCACTGCCGGACGGCTGAGGATTATCTTTTTCACCTCTTTGTTTTTAAGGGCTTTTACCGCCAGAGCGATAGCTGTATAGGTTTTCCCCGAACCCGCGGGTCCGATCCCGAACACCATATCGTTTTTGTAAAAGCTGTTTACAAAATTCTGCTGGTTGGGAGTACGGGCAAAGATAGGTTTGCCGTTCAGCCCGTAGATAATGAGGTTGTCCTGCTTGATTGTGTTGGGCGATTTTCCTTTTACAATGTCTATTATATCTTCTTCTGTCAGTTTATTCCGCTCATTTGCATATTTCTCGAGTTCCCTTATCTTTTCTTCAAAGAGAGGGACATCTTCCGCATTACCGATCGCTTTTATGGCATTGCCACGCGCTACGATACGCAGCTTTGGAAAAAGGGTTTTTAATAATTGTATATTAGTGTTGTTTATCCCGAAAAAGACAACAGGGTCTATATGTTCTAAAATAATTATTTGTTCTATCATTCAATTCTGTATCAGGAATGTACCATGTGATTTATTATGTTTTGTCGGGTAGCGGTATGTAATGGTATGCAAAGATAAGGATATTCGATAATATATTTCGTTATTCATTCATAATTAAATTATTCTTTCGGCCAATAATATGCAAGGATGGATATTGTTGGCTGAAAGATATGAAAGTTGTTCAGAAAAACTATTTGCTCATCTCCCTCGATTTATCGCCCAGATATCCCCCGTGGTGGCGTTTGGCGTAATCGGCGGGTGAGAAGCCGATCCTTTTCATTGTACCCACTACCAGTATATCGCCTATTACGGTCATTACCGTGGTAGAAGTGGTCGGGGTCAGTCCAAGATTGCAGACTTCATCGGGCCGGCCGGTAAGGATGCAGACATCGGCTTTCTGGGCCAGTAAGCTATCCGGATCACTGGTGATGACAATAAACTTTATCCCCGGAATAAGATTTTTTGCAAGAGATATAAGTTCGATAATCTCCCGTGTCTTTCCTGAATTGGAGATAGCCAGAACGATATCGTTTTCCTGCAATATCCCCAAGTCGCCATGCTGGGCCTCACTCGGATGCAGGAAGACGGACGGCGTCCCTGTAGAGCTGAATGTAGTTGCAATATTTTGTGCTATTTGCCCGGCTTTTCCCATGCCGCTGGTTACCAGTTTGCCTTTCTTCTTGTTTACCTGTTCTACAATAAGGTCTATGGCTTTTGTATAAGCGTCACTTACCGGAATATTCAGTATGGCACTCGCTTCGGTGCTCAACAGGGAACGGATATCTTCAGTACTCATGCATTTAATTTTTTGCTACGTCAAAGATATAACATTTATCTCATTTTATACAAAAAGGTTTCGGTCATGGAATCCGAAGGTATTGCATTAACGAATATAATTCAAACGGCTTCTAAAATTCTTATTTGCCGCTAAACAAAGTCTCCATAAATTCCTTCCCTTTTATCAACCCGTATGCGCCCTTTGGCGATTCGAACTCATCATATACCTGTATATCATCCGCTTCCCCGTTCGAACGATAGATAAGGAACGGTATAGGCTTGTTTGTATGAGTCTTTATAGCACATGGGGTAGGGTGGTCGGGCAGGATGGCGATAGTAACCGGCTCGTCCCAGCCTTTAGTCGCTTCGTATATAGGCTTTACAACCCGGTCGTCAAGAAATTCGATTGTCCTTGTCTTTAGTTCATAGTCGCCTTCATGCCCGGCTTCATCGCTGGCTTCGATGTGAAGATATACGAAATCGTCGTTTTTCAACGCTTCTATGGCTGCCTGCGCTTTTCCTTCATAATTGGTATTCCACAATCCGGTGGCCCCTTCTACATGGATGAGTTTCAAACCTGCATATACACCGATACCCATAATAAGGTCTACCGCGGAAATTACCGATCCGCTTTTTATTCCGAATAATTCCTGTAAAGTCTGCATCTGCGGACGGTATCCCGGAGACCATGGCCAGATACTGTTTGCCGGGTCTTTACCTGCGGCGATCCTTTTTTTGTTTACGGGATGGTCTTTCAATAACTCCTGTGACTTTAAGATCAGCTGATTCAGATAATCGGCGGTTTCTTTTGCATCAGGTGTTTCCGGCTTTATCAGAACGTCTTTGAACGGAGTCCCTGTAACATCGTGGGGGGCTGTGCAATCGAGGTTTTTATTTCCTCCTTCAAGTTTCAGCAGGTGGCGGTATGATACGCCCGGATAGAAACTTGCTTTGCCGTCATTCAGTTCTTTATCCAGAAAATGAATAAGTTCTGCCGCTTCTTCATTCGAGATATGCCCTGCCGAATGGTTCTTGATTTTACCGTCTTCGATGCAAATCAGGTTGCAGCGCATAGCCATTTCTCCCGGCAGAATATCCACTCCCATACTGGCGGCTTCAAGTGATCCCCTTCCTTCAAAAACTTTCGGCACGTCATACCCAAGTACCGACAGGTTGGCTATTTCACTGCCCGGTTTGAATCCGGGAGGGATAGTGTCCAGTTCACCGCTTTTGCCTTTAGCGGCAAGCATGTCTATATATGGCTTCTTGGCCACTTGTAATGGTGTTTTGTTTCCTAATGCGGCGATAGGCTCATCGGCCGCACCATCGGCGAGGATTATAATTGTTTTCATTTGTATTCTATTCTACTTACAATAAAATACAAAATTGACGATAATTTATCAAAAAAACAATTATTGTTGCATTTAGCTTACAATGGTTAGCGATTGTTGTATATTATTCTTGTAACTGCAAGGATGTTAAAATCTGACAAATCTGACACTTTTGTCAGTTAACAGTTAGCAGTCATCAGTTAGCAGTCATCAGTTAGCAGTCGTGACGTGTTAGCACTTATTACTTAAAACTCATCACTTATAACTACCGGCAGGGACTTATTTTTCTTCTTCTTGTGTTCTGCTTTTCTTTTTTGGGAAGAAGTCAGCACTTTCATCTCCCTTTCCATATATTCGTTTTTCGGGGGATATTCCGTGATTGCCGCGGCACAGGTCTCCAATATTTCTTCTACCGGTTTTTGTGCCATACCATTATCTGTTTCTTCTGTTTTTTCCAAAGTTCCGGCTTCATCCTTCATTGTGCATTCTTTCGTGACTTTCTCCTCCCCTTTGGGGAGGCCGGGAAGTGCTGTTTTCTTATCCTGTCTGTCCAGCAACATCTTGATTGTTCTCAGGTCGGGAGGGCATTCTTTCTTCGTAACTGTCTTTTGCTTAAAGACAATTTCGCCTGTATATTCATCGGGGACATAAATATCCTTTTCTACCGTTGTGTAAAAACCTTCGAGTTTCTTTTTCAGCGAAGCCTGTACCATCGTCATCATTTCAGCTTCGCGGCGTGCCACCGCCTGTTCTATTTCCTGCCGAAAATCGTCCTTCGTATCCATCCAGTAATAAAAGGTTTGCCGGCTGATACCTGTTGCCTTACATACCTGGGAGATAGTAAAAAACTCGTCTTCAATCAGGCTTATAATCTTTTCTGTTAATTCTGTTCCATACTTTGCCATAGTCGTTTATTGGTATAGATAAACGAGATTTTTATTTATGCAGAATTTTAACAGTTACTGGATGTTGGATGTTTTCTGGTCAGCACAGTTTCCATAAACCGAGTTTTACTTTAAAAGATAAAAAAGTTGCTCTATGAGCAATATATAGACTACAAGTTTGCAAGAGCAGGGATTTTCTTTATCCGTAAATTCTTTTAAATTGATATGATATGTGGATTTTTTATTATTTTTATACCGAGTTAAATATCCTTAATGACAAACTGTTTAATAATGATGTATAATCTCCTTTTTAATAACGAAAAACAGGAAAAACGTTTTTTATATTTCTGACTGCTCTTATCTTGCTATCTGCGGCAATAATAACACTTTATATTCCTTTTGCTCCCGGTCATGATTTTTATTTCCATTGTGGGCGGTTGCAGGCACTGATTGACAATCTGGGAAACCCATTTCTTATTTATCTGGACTATGATGCAGCAAACGGCTACGGATATTTTACAAAAGCTTTTTATCCGGATATCATGCTGATTCCTTTTGCTATATTGGGTAAATTTATTCCCTTGATATATGTTTACCTCATTATGCTGTTTTCTATTACTGTCCTGTGTGGTATTTCATCCTATTTGTTTGTAAACTATCTCTTTAAGAATTCTTTTGCTGCCGCGGTTTCATCATTGTTATATACATTTTGTGTCTATCGTATAATTAATTTGTATGAACGGGCCGCGTTGGGTGAAAGTATCTCCCTTTCACTTATACCTCTTGTCTTTTTAGGGCTTTGTCTTATAATTAAGGGTAATTACAAAAAATGGTATGTCTTAGCCATAGCATATAGCCTGCTGATTTTCACACACCTGATTTCATCGGTACTGATGTTTGTAATAGCTGTCGTTTTGCTTGCCGTCAATTATAAGAGTTTGATAAAACAGCCGAAACGTCTCGGCTATTTAGTGCTGGCAGGAATCGTCACTATAGTTATTACAAGCTATTATCTTTTTCCCATGCTGGAACAAATAGCGTCCAATACATTTTACGTTGAGGACAAAAACCACCGTACATTAAGAATAACGGATATGACGTTTAATTTCTCCTATGTATTACGAAGTGTGATTAGTTTTCCGAAAGATATTAATTTGAGTACTTGGTACTTTTTCCCGCCAATAGGAATATTGCTTATTATGCCTGTTTTATTACGTTTTTTTGTTCGTAATAAATCCGAACAATTAAAATATGCCGATATTAGCGTAATCATAGGCTTGATTTGTATCACGCCAAGTTTTGATATATTCCCATGGGATATTTTTCCTTTCCGCCTGCTGGATTTTATCCAGTTCCCGTGGAGGTTGTTTGGTTTTTCCAGCCTTTTCTTTGCTATAGCCTCGGGATATTATTTGTCGCAGATACTTAGAACAACAAAAAAGCAGCTGATAGGGAGCATTATTGTGTTTGCAGTCTTTGTATTCACATATACAATTATTGATAATGATGCTTATTCGTATAACGAAAGGAGAGGTTATAAATATACAGTAGGTAAAGATACGCCATTGCGGGAACAGTTGCAGATGCACTCGAAGAAAGATTCGTTGCTTGTATATTGGCGCGTTGCGGAAGGAGAATATTTTCCCACAAAGCTATCCAGCTTTGGTTATATTTGGTCAAGGGGTGATACTGTGAAAAGTAAAAATACCACGACATCTATATCCGGATTCCGCAAAAATAAAGGAATAACGAGTCTTGACGTAGATATATATATTGCTGACAGCCTGGAACTTCCCCTGGTATATTACAAGGGATACGCGGCTGAAATAGACGGCAAAAGGATTCCTGTAAGTGAAAGCTCCAAAGGATTAGTCCAAATTCCGGTGTATAAACAAGGGCATGTGAAAGTTTGGTATAACGGTACAATTATCCAGCGTATAAGCTATTGTGTGTCAATTATCAGCATCGTCATATTGTGCCTTTATATTTTCCGCGATTTTTTCCGGAAGAAATTTCGCATATTATAAGAGCCTGAATCTTTCCCTCTGACGCGATTTTACGAATCATATCCTGCCTGAGCAGGGTTAATCCGTTTGTTCTGACATTGATCCTACCCTTTGGGAAGAGTAAGGGAGAGACCCTTATCTTATATTCGCGATACTGATAATATCCGAAAATACTCCGGCAGCCGTGACGCTTGCTCCTGCACCATATCCTTTTATTATCATAGGGTATTCGTTGTATCGTTCGGTGGTTATCTGTATGATGTTATTACTACCTTCGAGATCGTAGAAAGGATGATTTTGCCCCACTTCCTGTAAGCCTACTTCACATTTTCCATTCTCGTATTTGGCAACAAAACGGAGATGCTTATGCTCGCTTTCCAGTTTCTTACGTCTTTCTTCAAATTCAGAATCCAGTTGACGGATATTTGCCCAGAATTCTTCAATTGTGCCATTGAAGTATTCCTGCGGAACAAACAGGTTTTTCTCTACATCGGCCTGCTCTACCTGATATCCGGCCTCACGTGTAAGGATAACCAGTTTGCGGACTACATCCATCCCGCTGAGGTCGATACGCGGGTCCGGCTCCGAATATCCGCTTTCCTTAGCCAGATAGATGGCTTTGCTGAAAGGAATATCTTTGCTTATGGTATTAAATATAAAATTGAGCGTACCCGAAAGTACAGCTTCTATTTTTACGATTTTATCTCCCGAATTGATAAGGGAGTTCATTGTATTGATGATAGGAAGCCCGGCGCCCACATTTGTTTCGAACAGGAACTTTATATTGCGTTCGCGTGCTGTATTCTTCAGCTTTATATAGTTGTCGTAGGCAGACGATGCCGCTACCTTGTTGGCTGTGACCACCGAAATGTTTTGTGACATCAGGTCTCCATATATCTGTGATACAGGCTCACTGGCGGTACAGTCTACAAATACGGCATTAAATATATTCATATTTATAATCCCGTCGCGCAGTATTTCGGGCGAACTTGGTATACCTTTTTCGTCCAGCTCGGTTTTATAATTATCAAGGTTTATACCTTCGCGGCAAAACAGGGCTTTGCGTCCTCTGGCTATACCTACAACATTTAACTTGAGTGCATATTGTTTCATCAGCTTCGGTTGTTGCTGGCGGATTTGCTCTATCAGGTTTCCTCCCACTGTACCGATGCCGACAATGAAAAGGTTCAATGCCTTATATTCCGACAGGAAGAACGAATCGTGAATAGAGTTCAGGGCTTTACGCAGGTACTTATTCTTGATGACGAATGAAATATTTACCTCCGAAGCTCCCTGCGCACAGGCAATGACGCTGATGCCGCTCTTACCGAGTGTCTCGAATAATTTTCCGGCAATACCCGGAGTGTATTTCATATTCTCACCGACGATAGCGACTGTGGCAAGTTCGGTTTCAAGTAATACCCGGTTGATACTGCCTAATGAGATTTCTTTTTCGAATTCTTCTTCAAGCACCCGTACGGCAAGCGTTGCGTCCGCTGAACGGACACCTATGGAAGTGCTGTTTTCGGACGAAGCCTGTGAAACCAGGAATACACTGATGCCATTCTTAGCCAATGCACGGAATATACGGAAATTGACTCCGATAATACCTACCATACCCAACCCCTGTACCGTAATCAGGCAGGAGTCGGAAATGGAAGAGATTCCTTTTATCATGGCTTTGCTCTTTCTGGTTTCACCGTTATGTGAAATATATGTACCCGGAGCATCAGGTTTGAATGTATTCTTTATGCGGATAGGTATATTTTTGTGATATACCGGGAATATTGTAGGCGGATAAATCACTTTTGCCCCGAAGTTACAAAGTTCGGTGGCTTCGGTGAATGTAAGGCTTTCAATTACGTGCGCATTGTTTATTACTTTCGGGTCGGCTGACATAAAGCCGTCGACATCGGACCATATTTCCAGAATATTGGCATCTAATGCCGAGGCGAATATGGCTGCGGTATAGTCCGATCCTCCCCGTCCGAGATTGGTAATTTCCCCGGTCGTTTTACAGGTGGATATAAATCCGGCAACCAATACTTTTTTCGATGAATTTTCAAAGGCATTCCGTATCAGCTTATTTGACAATTCCATATCAGGCGTATGTTTCCCAAACGCGCAATCGGTCTTGATAAGCTGTGTTACATCGAGCATCTCATAATCTGAGAATGCATAACTAATGATAAGAGTAGACAGGCGTTCGCCATAGCTGACTATCTTATCTGATGTTTTTGGAGAAAGGTCGTTGATAAGAAATACTCCTTTGAAGATATTGCTTAATTCATCCAGGAGTTTGTTGACTTCAACCGCCAGTTTTTCGCGTTGAGATTCGGATATATCAAGTTTGCAGACAACCGTTACATGTTGTTCCACTATTTCCCTGAATTCCCGTTCGTATGAATAATCTCCGGCTGCGGCCAGCTGGGAGGTCGTTAATAATTTGTCCGTTATACTTTTGAAAGCTGAAACTACTACGACTATGGGTTCGTTAACCCCGCTTATTATTTTCTTTACATTGGCTATGTTCGCGGCGGAACCTACGGATGTGCCGCCAAATTTCATTACTTTCATTTAGTATATTGTTGGTTTTGCGTTTATTGCTTTATTTGATATTTAAACTTTTGATGTCTTTATTTATCTAAAAGTATTTTAGCCCGTTTCTTACTCTGTTCAATAAAAGGAACTTTCTTGGCTACCCAATCGGTATGTGCTATAGACTTCGTTGTTTTAACGCGTGCAACTCCCGTAATCTGTGCTATAGCTTCTGCCAATAAAGGTTCGGATGAATCTCCGAGTTCAGAGAATCCACCCTTCCAAGTGTCTAATATAGGGATTCTGGTTTCTTGTCTGACTCCATTATCATCTTCATAATAGGCATCAACCATTTCATATCCCTCTTCCCACTCTGAAACCTCATAGTCCGGAGTTAGGCCATAGATATAATTTCCTTCACCATTTGCATCGGTTATGCGGGAGACAATCGGTTGTAATTGCCATTTGATACGATCACTTTCCGCTTTTATAGTAATTGAACCTTTGTCTTTCCCTACAGTTGTTTTCCCTACATGGTATACAGTCATATATGGTCTTAAACTGTGGATAAGTAATTCACTGGCCGAAGCTGAGTTTTCCGTCGCAATGATATATACACGGCTTATGTTTAATCGTGGAATTTCGACGTTTGTATTATATACTTTATCAAGGAAATATTCATTTAATCCGTTTGAACCATATTTTGCAACCAATGAATCTGAGAAATATTTATTGTATGTTTCTTTTGCGAATATTTTACTGGTGGTTCTGTCTTTGTACAAGGCGCTGGCCAAATCCATTGCAGAGGTGAGATATCCACCTAGATTATAACGCAGATCAAGGACAAACTCTGTGATTCCCTGATTATTCAAGGTTCGCATACTCTCTATAAGTTCTTTGTCATAATCGTAGTTACTACCATCTTCATCCGGACCTCTTTCGAATGCGTTATACATCAGATATCCGATACTGGTTCCCAAACTTTTGATAACTTTACTTATAAATACCGGAGATGTTTTAGTTGCAGAGGCTTGGATTGTTTCCAGTGTTTGCTTTATTCCGTCTTTATTATAAACAGATAATTTAAACGAAGTTCTCCCTTCAAAAATTACAGAATAATTTTCATATGTCAGAGGCGTTTCATCTATTTTATATATTATCTGTCCTCTTTTCAAACCTTTAGCTTCTGCATCACTTCCTTTATTTACGGATATTATAAAGAGACCTATAGATGAATTTTGGTCGGTTTTCGTGGGAAAATAAGAGTATGGGATATAGTCGAATCCAAGGCTCGTGTCTGCATAAAGACTTTTAGTCTTTTTAGACACATCCTCTTCTATCCAGGAAAATCTGTCCCCGTTCACATCTTTATATTTATAAAGAATATTATAAAAGAATTTATCAGGATTCTGCGTATAATTGGGAGATGCCGGTAGTTCATCATTCCAAAGGTAAACCCGTTCCATCCTGTCATATATCCATTTATTCGTATATTCTTCATCAGTTAGGTCAGAATCGGGATTTGAGTCCTCATTGTCCTTACACGCAATAAAAGATAATGCTATGATTAATATAATAAATGTCAGTTTTGCTTTCATAAATATTAACTATTTGGTGCGTATTATAATAAATTGCCTGCAAAACTCTATATTTTATAGACGTTTGCAAATATATGGATTATATATCCTTTTACAAAATTAATTCCCCTTTGCCCTGCCGCATTATTTCCGGTTCATCACCGGTGCAATCCACAATTGTAGATGCTTCTATACCACCATATCCTCCGTCGATGACAATGTCGACCAAGTCCTGATATCTTTCATAAATCAGTTCCGGATCAGTAGTGTATTCTATCACTTCATCATCATCTTTAACGGATGTTGTCATTATAGGATTGCCTAAAGTATGAACGAGTTCGCGTATAATATTATTGTCAGGAATACGAATACCTACGGTCTTTTTGTTCTTGTATATTTTGGGAAGGGATGAAGTCGTATTCAGAATAAATGTAAAAGGGCCGGGCAGGTTCTTTTTCATTAGTTTGAATGTGTTGTTGTCCACTCTGGCATATTCGCTGATGTTACTCAGGTCATAGCAGATAATCGACAGGTTGCTTTTCTCGGGATTAATGTCTTTCATCCTGCATATTTTTTCCACCGCCCGGACATTGAGCGCATCGCAGCCAATGGCATAGACTGTGTCGGTAGGATAGACGATAAGCCCGCCGTCCTGCAAAACTTTTACAATCTTATCTATCTCTTTTGGATTAGGATTTTCTTCGTATAACTTTACAAGCATAGTATAATTCAGACAATAGTATTTTTCCTAATAATCAATCACTACTTATGTAATACAATCAGGCTCTGTGTCAGGTATCAATTGTATTATTGTCAAAGATATGGTAATAATCTTTAATCTTTCTTCACAAATCGAAAAAACTTAAAGAATTAACATAGACTTAATTTGTGGAATTGATATTCAATAGGATTACATATACTTTGTTGCTGGCGCTTTAGTTGTCTACGTTTAAAAGTGGAGGATGATGATTGTCTCCGGCGAAAAACTTTAGTTAAGGCAGGCCCGGCTAAAGTTGTATTTTATTTGATTTCCGTCAACTTTTTATAATATTCCGAGGGTGTTATACCCTCTTTCTGTTTAAAGGCGCTATTAAATGTGGATTGGTTTTTAAATCCGGAGGAAATGTAGATGTATTTCATCGTGTATTTCTGAGAATTGGCTTGTATTAGTTGTTTCGCATGCTCTATTCTGTAGGAGTTAACAAAATTATTGAAGTTCATGTCTGTTTGCTGGCGGATAGTTTTGGTTAGATAGGCGATGTTGATATTCATGTCATAAGCCAGTTGTGCCAGTTTAAAGTTAGAATCGAGATGAGGTTGTTTCGTTTGAAAATATTCTACAATCTGTCCGTATATCTTTTCATATTTATAATCTTCGTTATTTTCAAAATCCAATAAACTATCTTCTTCATCTCCCACGCACACCGAATCCATCAGTCGGGTAACCCGTATTTGTTGAAACCGATGTATATAATACAAACTATGGCAGAGCAGCAAAAATGCGAAAAACGCGTTGGCCATTTCGGTAAGTAATGCATGAATAAGCGGCATGGGACCATAACTTATAGGTGCGTCATGATATAATACATACCGTAAAACGAGGGCTAGGCCGAAAGCAAATAGCATCATACATAAACATCCAATGCACCACCCGATTATTCTTTTGTGCGGAAATACAGCGTATAGATACACAGGTATGGCAATATACCAAAATAATGGGGACACTATACCCTTTAACAAACAAATAACAGTTATAGGATATACCGGAACAATGAGTACAATAAGATATACTTTAATAAATTTCTTCACATAAACTACAGGGATAACGTGCACCATTACAATGGGTATTATGTTAAGTGTTCCACCTATCAAAAAAAGATAGTTCAACGGAAATGGGAAATAATATAGGAATGATCCGCATATGTAGGATACCAAAACAATGCATAAAGTCCCTAAAGTAAATTGCCTGAATGTTTTTTCGTAAAGTGATGTGTTTTTACCCATAAAAGTGTGTTATGATATTATTTATCTGCAAAATAAATCATCTTTATTATAGTTGTAATGCAAAATATACTCTGTTCTTAAACAAAAATCAGAATCTTATTGTAAGATTCTATATCGTTTATTAATAGATATTTATGGCAATGAAATTTAATATATCATTAAAATCGGTGACAGTCTGGGATTCCATGATAAGATATCTATTGAACTTTGCGAAAAGATTATGCATAATTTTGCCTTGCACTTTATTATTTTATAAAACATTACACGATTAAACGCAATGAATAAAACTACATTTCAATTTTATCTGCTATTATTTATCTTACTTTCAGCCAGTTTTTTTATTTCATCTGCTGTTAAGGCACAGGTGACAATCGGTTCCGGTATAGAACCCGAGCAAGGCGCTGCGCTGGAACTTAAAGAACGTGTCACGACTTCTGCCGATAACTCAACAAGTGATAAAGGAATGCTATTTCCACGCGTGAAACTTGCTGACAGAGAGAACCTCTTTCCAATGTTCGAACCGGACGGTTCGGGCGGGTATAAAATAGGTGCAAAACCTTTCAATAAGGCAGACGAAGACCGCAAGCACACAGGGCTGACCGTGTATAACGTTAATTCGCCAATAGCTTTGGAAGACGGCTTGTATGTCTGGAACGGCTTAAACTGGCGGATTTTTGAGAGCCAGACGATTATTGTACCGCAAATAGACGAACTACTGTGCGACAATATAACCATTATCCCCAATATTTATGCGGCGGGGCAACCCTATACAGGTATTTTGAAAATCCCTTATACAGGTGGCAACGGCGGCGCATACGAAGCTACCAAGCCCGTTCCTATCAATAACGGATTGTCTATCGAGCTCATTGCCGGTACGCTCGCCGTTGGCGGAGGCGAAGTGTCGTACAAAATTACAGGCACGCCCACTGTTTCCTCACCTACCCTTACCTCTTTCGGTATTAATTTTTTAGGACATACCTGTGATAATATTTCAATAGGTGACGGTGATATAAAATCGATTTATGTCAAAAACCTGTCAAGGGATGTTACCATCAATGCGCAATACAGTAATAATAGTCCGCAGACTGCCAATATGCTTCCTTTTGAGGGGGGCAATGTGGAAATCACAGAGAGCGGAACTTATGTTTTCTGCCTCAGGCTTTATGGCACAGTGACTAAAGGTGGTACTGATGCTATTTATAACAGAGAGCCTTACTATATCTATCTGGCACGCAACAATCAGAATCAGGAGAACGTGATCGATGCGGCGGAAATTGATTTATCAACTCCCGTGAATAATACCGATTATAGTTATACCATAACGTTGGGCGGTACTTTTGTTGCTGGCGACAAGGTTATTATTGCTATGCACCGCCCGACAGGTGGAGATGCTGCCAGAAAATGGATATTAAGACAAAAAATGTGCACTGGCGGTGTTATTTCCTCTTGTCCGGTGCGCACGAGTATGGTTTATTGGAAACTTTAACCGAACTTCAATATATAATTTTTGAAATGTTCTTCCGGGTTGCCCCTGTCTATTTCGGGCAGGGGTGATATTTTCCGGGATTTACTAAAAAACCTGTTAGTTTTACATATACTACGCTCTTGTGACCGTTGGATGTTATCTTTATGGGCTAATCTTTCTTACAGCGGACAGAAAAGTGATTGTTTCGCGAACTGGGAGACCAGTCTATGGAACTGGTACTATTGTCTACCCTTCGCTTCCAGGAATTGGCTCCATTGTAGGAACTGCTGGCCCACCAGTGGTTGCTTACACCATAACCGGTTACTCTGTTTTGATTTGCAAATCCCACCAGATAGCCTGCAAATCCTCCCTGGTCGGAAGGCTTACTGGTTCCCAGATATGCGCTTGCCGCTTCAGTAGAGTTCTTCATTACATTCCCCACATTTGCATCAGTCGCTGCTGTCTGGGAGCTGTACAGATCGGGACGGAGCTTGAGGGCTTCCGTCAGTATGTACCATTCTGTGTCGGTTGGCAAATGCCATCCGGGAGGACATACTCCCTGACGCCTGACTTCGGTAGATGCTCCGGCCGTACCATATTTTTCGTCATTTGCGTCATAAGTAGGCGGATTGTCAACATTGCCTTGGCCGTTTGTAGTATTACCTTTCTGCGAAGAGGCGGCAGCCCAGTTATATAATTTGCCATTCTCGCGGATGCGGGCTGCGGTTGCACCTGTATTGCTGGGGGTATAGTATTGCATAGCGACATAAGTATCCGCAGGGCTATTTGTTAAGCCTTGCGTATAGCGTAGATTTTGTGTCATCCATATTCCCGCGTCGATTATAACAATCTCGACAGGGGTACAGCTATATGGACTACCTGCCTTAACTGAATGAAAACGTGCCGTATGGTATGTTTCGCCGTCTCTCGAGTCGACCAGCTCGGCTTCAGGACCTGCCAGAGATGGAGGAATGGTATTTGTGGGGTATGAAACCAGTGGTTGCCATTTACTTCCTGTCCACACATGTACTCCCGGGCATAGTCGGTCGGCTTCACTTGTTTCTATTTTCTTTGTGTTATATACAACTGTTCCTATATAGTCAGAATTGCTTGTGGTTCCGCTGGCAATGGTGAGTGTATTGTTCGCCGCCAGTTCCACACGGGGAAGCATCAGCCCTTTGTTGCTGGTACCATTCGGATTTTCCTTCAGGTCTAATAATGCCCCTTTCGACGGTTCCTCGGTAGAACCGATTGTTACTTGGGAGAATGCTCCTATAGGAGATAATACTAGTATTGCGATGGATATGTGAAGTAATGAAAAACAGATTTTCATATTGACTGGTATTATGATTATAAACAAATCTGGGGAAAAGTTAGTTCTCGATTAATCAAGAAATCGTAATATATAGCTTTGGTTTTGTATGATTGTGGCAAATGATTGCCAGTGTATTTTTGATAAGATGGAGGTTAATGTAAAGAACGGCTCATAAATAATGTTTTATGAGCCGCTGGTCAGGTATTATTTGTTTACTTCTTTTCTATATAGTCTTCAACAATTGCCTGAGTAAGCCCCATGTTAGAGAATCCTCCGTCGTGGAACAGGTTTTGCATAGTTACCATACGTGTAAGGTCTGAGAACATCACGATACAGTAATCGGCGCAGGATTCCGCGCTGGCATTACCCAGTGGCGACATCTTCTCTGCGAAATCGAAGAATGCGTCCAGTCCGCCGATACCTTGTCCGGCGGTAGTCATTGTAGGCGATTGGGAAATCGTATTTACACGTACTTTCTTGTCGCGGCCATAAATGTATCCGAAGCTGCGGCCAAACGACTCAAGCAGGGATTTGGCATCAGCCATATCATTGTAACCGGTGAATGTGCGTTGAGCAGCAATGTGGGTAAGTGCAAGAATAGAACCTCCTTCAGCAATGGCATCCAGCTTTTTAGCTACCTGCATCATTTTGTGGAAAGAGATTGCCGAGATATCGAGAGTCTTATCCAGAAATCCGTAATCAAGGTCGTCATATGCTCTGCCTTTGCGCAGATTGAGTGACATACCGATAGAGTGGAGTACGAAATCGATTTTTCCTCCGAGAGCTTCCATCGATTGTACGAATACTTGTTCAAGGTCTTCTACACTTGTGGCATCGGCAGCGATAACTTTTGCATTCAGTTTTTCTGACAGGGCTTTGGTTTCGCCCATTCTTACGGCTACCGGAGTATTTGATAGTGTAATGATTGCTCCTTGTTCCACGGCTTTTTCGGCCACTTTCCATGCAATTGATTTTTCGTTCAATGCACCGAAAACGATTCCTCTTTTACCTTTTAATAAATTGTTACTCATTTTTATCGTTATTTGATGATTATTAGCTACTTATAAAAAATGTGATAGCTGTTTATTAATCTTTATCGCACAAAAATAGTAAAAATGTGCAATAGTTGATGCTAATAGATATAAAATTTACAGGATGTGCTCTCAACTTGCCGGAACCTCGGATTTCTTCTTGTCTGTAAGAATTACCAGTAATACGGCACCTATAATAATCAATAACCCGAACAGGCCGTTCCATCCGAATGGTTCGCCAAAATGGAATATCCCCACAGCTGTAGCGACTACGGGCTCTAACGATCCGAGTATGGACGTAATGGTAGACCCTGCGTGCTTTACGGCTGCAACAAGCGCGAGATTGGATATAACTGTCGCAAATAATGCCAGACCGAGAAGATTGAAAATGGACGGTATATCCGGTACCAGTTCAATACCTGTGGTAGAATAGGAAAAGACCGCAAATATAAATCCGCCGAAAAGCATCACATAGAAAGTGATGGTTTCGGGCTCCAGTCTCTTTATTTCAGGGCTGTTGAGCCATACGATATAAATGGAATAGGTGAAGACGGTCATCAGTACAGCCAGTAATCCTGTTGTACTGATAAATCCGGAATCGCTCCAGCATAACAGAGCCACACCTGTCAGGGACAGGATAGCTGCGAATAAAAGATTGCGGGACAATTTCTCCCGATAGAATATAATCATCATACAGGAGACCGACACAGGATAGAGAAAGTGTATGGTGGTGGCAACTCCGCTCGAAATATAATTGTAAGAGTAGAGCAGGCCCATGGCTGTCAGCGTATATAATAGGCCCAGGCAGAGAAGCTGCGCCGCAGCCTTTGGTGATATCCGGAGGTTCTTTTTTCTGATAAGGCATACCGTTCCTATGAGTAATACCGAAATCAGGCATCTGTAGAAAAGTATGGATGGCGCATGCATCCCCGTTTTTAGTAGCGGAATGGAGAAGAATGCAATGAGTCCGAATGTTCCCGATGAGATGAGTGCGAGTATGATGCCTTTTGTCTTGTTCATGTTATCTTTCTTTAACGGGTGCAAATCTAATAAATATTTTTCGGAAGCTTGCTACTTTGATATATGAGGATAGGAAAGGCAAAAAATAAAAACCCTTTACTTTCATTTGTAAGTAAAGGGTTTGATATATTGTTTAATGTGGGTGTTTATTATTCAGACTGTCCTTCCGGGGTTATCATATCCGTATTATCTCCACTTTTCTTAATCTCTATTTCCACATTTTTAGGCGGCTCTTCAGTCTCCTTTAATATTTCTTCCGAACGGGAAACCCACTGGCGCTCACCAAATATCTTTTTCAGGTCTTCGGCAAATATGACTTCCTCCGTTACCAGCAGATTAGCCAGTTTTTCATGACCGTCGGAATGCTTGCGAAGCAGATCCTTAGCTCGCTCATATTGTTCGTTTATCATTGCCTGCACTTCCTTATCTATCAGCAGGGCAGTTTCCTCGCTATAAGGCTTGGTAAAACCATAAGCTTCTCCCGATGAGTCATAGTAACTTATATTCGGCAACTTCTCGCTCATTCCCAGATATGAAATCATGGCATATGCCTGCTTGGTTACCCTTTCCAGGTCATTAGCGGCGCCGGACGATATATGACCGACAAACACCTCTTCCGCGGCCCGGCCTCCAAGTAATGCGCACATTTCGTCCAGCATTTGCTCTTTGGTCGTAATTTGCCTTTCTTCGGGCAGGTACCATGCAGCCCCGAGGGCTTTACCCCGCGGAACAATAGTAACTTTGACCAAAGGATTGGCATATTGCAGGAACCAACTTAATGTGGCATGTCCGGCCTCGTGTATGGCAATGGTCTTTCTCTCATCGAGAGTTGTCACTTTATTCTTCTTTTCCAGACCTCCCACAATACGGTCTACTGCATTGGTGAAGTCGTCTTTCTGAACAACTTTCTTCCCTTTACGGGCGGCAATCAGTGCAGCTTCATTACATACATTGGCAATGTCCGCTCCTGAGAATCCCGGTGTCTGACGGGCAAGGAATTCCACGTCCACTGTATCGTCGATTTTTACGGGACGAAGATGTACTTTAAATATTTCCTTACGGTCGTTCACATCCGGCAAATCGACAGTTATCTGGCGGTCGAAACGTCCTGCACGGAGTAACGCTTTATCCAGAATATCGGCACGGTTGGTTGCAGCAAGAATAATGATACCGCTGTTTGTACCGAAACCGTCCATTTCCGTTAACAACTGATTCAATGTGTTTTCACGTTCATCGTTCGAACCCATATTCAGGTTGCGTCCACGGGCGCGTCCGATAGCATCTATCTCGTCGATAAAGATGATACACGGCGATTTTTCTTTAGCCTGCTTGAACAAATCCCTTACGCGGGATGCTCCCACACCGACGAACATTTCCACAAAGTCGGAACCCGACAGGGAAAAGAACGGAACATTCGCCTCTCCTGCAACGGCTTTTGCCAACAATGTCTTACCTGTTCCCGGAGGGCCTACAAGCAATGCACCTTTTGGTATTTTACCCCCTATTTCGGTATATCGGGAAGGGTTTTTAAGAAATTCCACAATTTCTTCTATTTCTTCTTTGGCTTCCGACAGTCCGGCTACATCTTTGAATGTAACACGTAGATCGGAACCTTTGTCATATAGCTGGGCTTTTGACTTGCCCACGCTGAATACTCCGCCGCCACCGCCGGAACCACCGCCTGACATACGGCGCATCATATAGATGAAGAGTCCGAATATCAATACGATAGGCAGGAAGCTCAAGAGTATATCCCATGCGCTGGTCGTATTCGGTTCATAGCTGACATCGATGCTGTAGTTATGTTCTGCCCTTACCTTGTCGTAAAAGTCAGAAAATTTATCGGCCGAAGGTATTTTTACCAAAATAGAAGGTTTATCCCCGGCCTTATCGGCATCTGTCTTAAATACATGATTGACCGAGTCTTTGCGGACAGTGGCCTTTAGTGTATTGCTTTTATTGTCGACTACAATTTTGCTTATGCTGTTATCTTTCACATAACCCTGAAATTCGGACCATGCTATCTCTTTCTGAATTCCGCCTGTATTCTCGGAGAAAAAGTACATTCCGATAATAGCGGCAAATACAATCAGGTACACCCAATAGAGATTAAACGGCATCTTAGGGCCTTTCATTCCCGGCGTTTTCGGCTTGTTATTTTCTCCTTTATTATAATTATCCATATATTATTCTGAAAGTAATATCTTTTTAATTGGTTTTTGGTTTTACGGAATACAACAATCAATAAAGGCTATTTGTTGTCAGTCGATATCGGGGATATTTTCCAACTTGGCATCGGCCCATAAATGCTCAATGTTATAAAATTCACGCAATTCCGGTAAGAACACGTGTACAATAACCGTACCATAATCTATTCCTACCCACCGGCCTTCTCGTAATCCGTCGATAGAAATGGGGCGTTCTTTCTTCTTTTTTTTCAGTGAATCCACGATTTCATCCGATATAGCACCTACTTGTGTAGGAGTATTTCCTTCGCATATAACAAAGTATTGGCAGATAGTTCCTGGTAGTTCTGTCATATCCACTATGACAATATTCTTTGCTTTTTTATCCTGACATGCAGCTACGATGCTGTTTGCTAAACTTTTACCTTCTTTCATTCGTAATTTTAAAGTGTTTGAATCTGTTTTAACCTACAAATATAAGGGGTTTTTTGAACAAATCGATTATATATTATAGAAGAACAAAGATTTAAATAAAGAAAGATGAAGAGGTAAGATAAAATCAGCTTACTTTTGTATTATGAAAATGTTTGATCTGATAACAATAGTAGGCCCTACTGCATCCGGCAAAACAAATTTTGCCTGTCATCTGGCTCATTCTCTCAATACCGAAATCATCAGCGGAGATTCCCGGCAGGTGTATAAGTCCATGGATATCGGTACCGGTAAGGATCTGGCCGATTATATAGTGGACGGAAAAAATATACCGTATCATCTGATAGATATCCGTGAAGCAGGAGATAAGTATAATATTTTTGAATATCAGTCAGATTTTTATCAGGCTTATACTGATATCAGTAACAGAGGTAAACTCCCCATTTTGTGTGGAGGGTCAGGTCTCTATATAGAATCTGTCCTGAAAGGGTATTCGCTTGTAAATGTTCCTGAGAATAAAGAATTGAGAAAAAAATATGAAAAACACAGCCTGCAGGAACTTACCGATATATTGGCAACGTTTAAAAATCTCCATAACACCACTGATGTAGATACTGCCCAACGTGCTATCCGTGCTATAGAGATAGAAGAGTATAAACAAGAACACCCTTTGGAGCAAAATGAATTTCCTCCGTTAAACAGCCTTGTTATTGGGGTAGATATTGACCGGGAGCTTCGCCGCGAAAAAATATCGAAGCGTCTGAAAGCCCGCCTCGATGAAGGGATGATAGAAGAGGTGCAAAATATATTGGATGAAGGAGTTACACCTGATGACCTCATTTATTACGGACTGGAATACAAATATGTCACTCTCTATCTGTTAGGGAAACTATCTTATCAGGAAATGTTCTCACAACTCGAAATCGCTATCCATCAGTTTGCCAAACGACAGATGACCTGGTTTAGGGGGATGGAAAAGAGAGGGATTCATATTCACTGGATAAATGCATCACTCCCCATGAACGAAAAGATAGGAAAAGTGCTGGGGCTCCTTCAATAAAAAATAAACAGGAAAACACGATTATATTCCTCAAACTCGATATAACTATTTTCGTTATATCGAGTGCAAAAGTATGATATCAGCTATTGCCTTTTGGGTTAATGCAGGGTTAAATCATAAAATTGGATATATATTCTTGTTTCTTGAATAGGATTTCAGTATTCATGTAAATTATATAAAATAGATTTACAGTGAATTAAACAGCCTTTTATTTAAGCATCATGAAAAAAATATTTTTATCTCTATCCCGGTATTCTTATTTTCTTTCTTCCGTCCTTCCGGAGAGGGGAAATGAACAGAAACACATTTACGGTATTACCTCCGGAAACTATCAGAAAAATCCATATGCCGATTAGATGAAACTCGTTATAAACTCTCTTCTGATGCAGGTTATACCCCTAAGAAATAAATAATAACTAATTATAAAAAACCAAGTTAATGAAAAAATTACTATTTTTTTGTCTCGGCATAAGTGTTTTGCTGAGTTGTAAAACTGAGAAAGTACACGATTATGAAATCGTCAAAAATGATTTGAGGGCTCCGGCCTATCCTCTGATAACGATAGACCCTTATACTGCAGGCTGGTCGTTTACGGATAATCTCTATGATGGAAATGTAAAGCACTGGACAGGAAATGATTTCCCTCTTATCGGTGTGGTAAAAGTAGATAACAAGGCTTATCGCTTCATGGGAATAGAAGAAACTCCGATGCAAACAGTTGTTCCAAACTCGGAACAAGGGGGTTGGACAGGAAAATACATTACCTCTAAGCCCGCTGGGAACTGGTTCAATAAAGACTTTAACGATGCCGGATGGAAAGAGGCTCCTGCAGCTTTTGGCTCCATTCCGCAGGAAATTACAGCTAAGACAGAGTGGAATACCGAGTATATATGGGTAAGACGTGTTATCAATCTGGATGAAGACTTATCCGGAAAGAAAGTGTATCTTGAGTATTCCCATGACGATGATGCGATTATCTATATCAACGGTATCGAAGTTGTCAATACAGGAAATGCCGCTAAGAAAAATATTCTGGCGCCATTATCAGAAGAGGTGATTGCTACATTGAAAAAAGGAGAGAATATTATTGCCGGTTACTGTCACGATCGCGGAGGATTGGCCCTGCTTGATTTTGGATTGGTAATGGAAAAAGATCATAAGAGATTATTCGAAACCACAGCTGTTCAGAAATCCGTAGATGTACAGGCTACACAGACCCATTATACATTTACATGTGGTGAAGTAGATCTGAAACTGACTTTCACCGCACCTTTATTTATGGAAGACCTGACTCTTCTGTCTCGCCCTGTAAATTATATAACATACAATGTTTCATCTAATGACGGCAAAGCACATGATGTAAGCCTGTACTTCGAAGCGTCACCTGTTTGGGCGCTGGACAAACCGTTGCAGCAATCGGTAAGCGAAGGATTTGAAGACGGGAACCTTATATTCCTTAAAACCGGAAGTCTCGATCAGAAAATATTGGAAAAATCGGGTGATAACGTGCGCATCGACTGGGGGTACTTCTATTTGGCCGCCGAAAAAGGAAATACAACCTCAAGTATAGGAGACGCTGAAGAATTGAGAGCGAACTTTATAGAAGGTGTCAAAAAAGAATCTACGGAAAAAAGGGAGAATACAGGAGATAAGTTGGCTCTGACCCGTTCACTGGGTTCTGTAAATAATACTGTTGCCGGGAAAATAATGATCGGTTATGATGATATATACTCTATCCAGTACTTCGGAGAAAATCTGAGGCCATATTGGAATAAAGATGGCGACCAGACTATCACAGGCATTTTCCATAAAGCAAATCAGGAGTATGATAAGTTGATTGAAAAAGCATATCTGTTTGATAAGGAGTTAATAACGAAAACAGCACAGGCCGGAGGTAAAGAATACGCAGAACTCTGCGCTCTTGCTTATCGTCAGGCTATCACGGCGCATAAGCTGGTAGAAGCCCCGAACGGTGATCTGCTCTTTTTATCGAAAGAAAATTTCAGTAACGGTTCCATTGGTACGGTAGACGTGACATATCCGTCGGCTCCTTTATTCCTGTACTACAATCCTGAACTGGCAAAGGGTCTGCTAAACCACATCTTCTATTACAGCGAAAGCAACAAATGGGTGAAACCTTTTCCTGCTCACGATGTAGGCACTTATCCTCTTGCCAACGGACAAACATATGGCGGCGATATGCCGGTCGAGGAAGCCGGAAATATGCTGGTTCTTACTGCTGCGATCGCGCACATAGAAGGAAATGCCCAATATGCTGAAAAACACTGGGATGTATTGACTACATGGACTGATTATCTCGCTGAAAACGGACTTGACCCCGACAACCAATTATGTACAGATGACTTTGCCGGACATTTTGCACATAATGTTAATCTTTCTATAAAAGCTATAATGGGTGTTGCATCGTATGGTTATCTGGCCGATAAATTAGGTAAAAAAGATGTGGCAGAGAAATATACTTCCAAAGCAAAAGAAATGGCGAAGGAATGGGAGAAAATGGCAGATGACGGGGATCATTATCGTTTAACATTTGACAAGCCTGGAACATGGAGTCAGAAGTATAATCTGGTCTGGGATAAAATATTGGGGCTGGGTATCTTCCCTGCGGAGGTTGCACAAAAAGAAATTGCTTATTATCTTCGCAAACAAAATAAATACGGGTTGCCTTTAGATAACCGTGAAACCTATACCAAAACAGATTGGATCATATGGACAGCTACTCTTACTCAAGATCAGGAAACGTTCCAGAAGTTTATCAGTCCGCTATACTTATTTATGAATGAGACCCCCGACAGGGTACCCATGTCAGACTGGGTATTTACTGATCGGCCAAATCAGCGCGGGTTTCAGGCAAGATCAGTAGTGGGAGGATATTATATAAAAATGTTAGATCGTTAATTAAAAACACAAAAAAATGAGGAGAATAGGATTATTATTCTTAAGCATTGTCGGTTTGCTGGGCGCGGCAAAAGCACAGCAAGCAGAATTAGTTGACTATGTCAGTCCCCTGGTAGGTACCCAGTCTAAATTTTCTCTATCGACGGGCAACACCTATCCGGCCATCGCCATGCCATGGGGAATGAACTTCTGGATGCCCCAGACCGGTAAAATGGGTGACGGATGGGCCTATACTTACGATGCCGACAAGATTCGCGGCTTCAAGCAGACACACCAGCCAAGCCCC